>VOFE01001032.1_pt1 | contig 82001 bp, 93 predicted proteins | sample 5384071 | NCBI WGS metagenome assembly VOFE01 (sample SAMN12384724, study PRJNA508395) | human gut metagenome | isolation source: healthy gut D | host: Homo sapiens
GCAGTTATTCCTAACATAAAACAATATAGAAAAGCTATGATAGCCCATAGTTTTGTTTCATAATTTACAGGATATTTTATTATTCAACAATAATCTGACGAATACGGTGGTTATACTGATCACCTATATAAAAGATTTTATTTTCTTCATCGAATGCAATACTGTGCGGACCATTGAACCGAACTTCCTTAAGCAAATCACCGTCCACATAGCCCCAATGGTTACCATCCATGGCCGTGCTTCCACGACCGGCATAGCGGATAACTTCAGCTGTAGGAGTGACCCGCCATATCAAATCACCCGGATGTGTGCCCCATAACTCTCCGTCAGCTACATAAAAGTCATATATGTCCTCCTTATGTTGATTCGCATATTCCTCATTTTTCACAAAAGCTCCTTGCCACAAAACTCCCATATTAGCATTGGTTCCTACCCCTTCTCTATGCCCCCAATTCCAGTTTCCCGCAAAAACAGAGGGAGCTTCCAACTGATTGGTTTCTTTATCAAACTTAGATTTTAAAATAGTACCTTCACGCGGCCGAAGGATATAGGCAAAGTCGCCCGACGGATGAAAATAAGGATATACCCATATCCAAGATCCTCCTACCGTAAACATTTGTTCCACCTCTCCCGTTGATATACTATACTGATAAACGCCACCATCAGATTCTTGAGTAAAGTATATATCACCAGTTTTTGGATGGGTAATTGCCGCAATAATATGATTACGACCAGAAAGAAGTACATGTGGCTTCTTAAATTCTTCTTTTCTCAAAAGCATAACAATAGAAATCGGAGCTGCTTCCCAATCTGCCCAGTTATTCACAAATAGAGTATCACCGGTCAGACTCCAACTCAAAGTACGCGGACTCGTTATATTCATCTGCCCCACCGTTATAACAGTAGACATTTTTTTCGCTTCCACATCTATCAAACGGATACTATTCGCCTCTTCAATCATATAAATATGGTTCGGATTTTGAGGATCAATACTTAACCAAGCCGGGCAATTCAAGCCACATTCGTCGAACGAACCGTCTTTTACTTCATATCGCCCAGTCTCATCCACATAGCCACATAACGTAGTAACCTGCGTATTGGAGATATAGGTAAATCGATCGTTAGCCCTAGCGGTCTGATCACCAATAGAAATCTCGATAGTTCCCTTTATTCGAATTACGAGGAACCATACAATATAGACATTCATTGTTGCAAACCCACCACTTTTGTATCCACACCTCCTAATTTCAAGTGAATCAAAGAGGGGTCATCTCCGAAATTTTTCCATAGATAAGGAGTTGCGTGCGCGAAGTAACTTCTTGAGGTTCAAAACCCACAATTTCAATAGGCAAATCGTTATCAAAAGATTGCTCTTTCTTCTTTTCATCGTCTTTACAACCGATGAAACAACCAAGCAAAGCAAGTAAACAAAATGCCTTAACAACATTCATTCTTTTTCCTGTCCTGTTCATCATAATAATAAATTTAGTTAATAATAAGATTTAATAGTCAATGGGCCCAAAGGTTTATTAATTACAAATATAGAAAGGAGGGTATTAATTATAGGCTAATTCCTAACTAACAAACAATAAAAACTAATCAAACAGCTCCAGAATTAAATAATTTGTGCTTTCTTTGCAAGTATTTTAGCAAAGAAAGCACTATGAAATTTCAAAATTGCTTATTTTTAATATTGCTTATCGTTTGTCTATCATGCCAAAGCAAAAAGACTGATAAACAAACAGGCATTGACTCTACACTTTTCTATACAAATCCTGTCATAGGTGGAGGATCCGAGCCATGGGCCATCTTTCATGAAGGAAAATATTACTATACTCAAAGTTTAGCAGACTGTATCATATTATGGGAAACTGACGATATTACACAACTGGCAGAAGCAGCAAAAAAAACGTATATTCGCCCCAAAATGGCTCGGGTATATCTCATCTTTGGGGACCAGAGATACACTATATGGACAATAAATGGTATATCTATTGCGCTGCTGATGATGGTAATATAGACAATCGTCAGATATATGTGCTAGAAAATGAATCTCCCGATCCCATGAAAGGAGAGTTTGTCATGAAAGGAAGAATATCGACCGACAAAAATAATAACTTGGCTATTCATGCTAATCCTTTCGAGCATAATGGCAAACGTTATCTAATCTGGTGCGGATGGGAAACCAGAAGAATTTATCAAGAAACCCAATGTATCTATATCGCTGAAATGAAAAATCCATGGACACTAGCCTCAGACCGTATATTAATATCCAAACCTGAATACGAATGGGAATGTCAATGGATCAGTGTAGATGGCAATAAAACCGGTTATCCTATCCATGTGAATGAAGCTCCACAATTTTTCCGTTCCAAAAACAAAGACAAATTATTAATATATTACTCTGCAAGCGGTAACTGGACACCTTATTATTGTGTAGGGTTATTAACAGCTGATGCTAACAGCGATCTTCTCAACCCGAATTCATGGAAGAAATCTCTGGAACCTGTATTCAAACAAGCACCAGAGAATCATGTGTATGGCCCCGGTAGCCTGTGTTTCATACCTTCACCCGACAAGAAAGAATGGTATATACTTTACCACGCTCGAAACGCCCTTCGTGACATGTTCGTTTTGGACGGTCGGACAACACGCATACAAAAGATAGAATGGGATGAAAATGGAATTCCCATTTTAGGAATCCCCAAAAGGAAAGCACCCTGCTTCAAAAGCCGTCTGGCACCCCCACGAGTGATAGGAACTAGCTGTTATCCTTTATAATCTTTCGGTAATACCCCAAACTTTTCTTTAAAACACTTTGCAAAATACGAAGAAGTAGTAAACCCTAACTGTTCGGCAACTTCAGCTATTCGTATACCACTCATGATTAGTTCAGTCGACTTATTCAACCGAAAGTTCTTTATATAATCATGAGGCGGCATACCAGACAGAGCCTTTATCTTCCGGGAAAAATTAGAACGACTCATATTCATCTGCTCTGCTAACAAATCTATCGAGCAACTCTCATCAGCAAGCAGTTCCGACAAAATCGTATTTACCCTCTCTATAAATTCTACATCTTTTTGTGAAAGAGCAAAATCCGCCAATGAAGAAGCCGGACTTCCAGAAAGATTAATCATCAACTTATGGAAGGCCAGTCGCAGTTTTAATAAGTTTTCGATTTGTTTATGGAGCTGCTTAATAGAGAATGGTTTCTCAATATATGCATCAGCACCATTTTCAAAACCTTCCGCTTTTGAGTCTAACGTTGTCTTCGCTGTCAACAAGATAACGGGAATATGAGAGTAAACTAGATCTGATTTTATATAGTTGCATAATTCAAGACCATTCATTTCGGGCATCATAATATCACTTACAATGACATCAATACTCTCACGTGAAAGTATTTCCAGTGCTTCTTTTCCATTGCAGGCAGAAAAAACTTTAAACCAATCACTTAGAGATTCTCTGGTCAAATTTAATAACTCGACATTATCTTCCACCAACAAAACAATGAATCTCTTATTTCCAAACTCCGAATCCGGCATTTTTTTCCTTCCACATCTATCATCTGCATTTCAGCAAATTCATTCGGAATACTTTCCGTTACTACTGTTTCCAACGGCAAAGACAATATAAATGAGGAACCACCTTCCATCCTATTTTCTAATGATAAAGTTCCATGATGAGCTTCTGCCAAAGATTTGGCAAATGCCAAACCAATCCCTGTACCTGTAGACGTTGCCACCGGATCATCCGGCAATTGATAGAAAGCCTGAAATATCTTATTTTGCTGACCTTCAGGGACTCCGGGGCCATCATCACTCACTATTATATTTACCCTATCGCCCAATAATATTAGCCGCATCTCGACTTGAGATTTTGCATATTTAATAGCATTTCCTACCAAGTTTACCAAAATTTTACTAACTTTCTCCGAATCAATCATCATACTAATTTCTTCAGGAGGTAAACTAAGACAGATTGTTAACCCTTGCAAATCTGCAGAACCATTAAACTGATTGAATATATCACTCATCAACGCATTAATACTACACTCCTTCATGCTAAGTTGCAATGCTCCACTCTCCATCTTCTGAAAATCAAGTAACTGATTCGTTATTCCCAACAGATAATTTACATTCTTATCCATCACCGAAAGGTATTTTTCTTTTCTTTCTTTTTTTCCTCTTCCCTCAACTTTTCCAGAGGGAGCCGAATCAGACTAAGAGGAGTACGTATTTCATGTACCAGATTGATAAAAAAATTGATTTTCGATTTATACATCTCTTTTTCCTTGGCAACCTGATAATCCTCCATACGACGTTTATATTTACGCTTGACATAGAGATTCCAACGCCAACCAATATAGCAAGCTGTACACAGAAATAATAGTATATACATAAAATAAGCGACACTAGTCCGCCACCAGGGCGGAGTTATCACAATCCATAAGGAAGCCGCTTTTCATTCCAGTGATGGTCATTGTTAGAGCCACAAACTAAAAACTCATATTCCCCAGCTGGAAGATTGGTGTATGAGGCCGTATTATTAGATGAATGTATCCACTCCTTATCAATACCTTTCAACATATAAGTATAACGATTTCTGTGTGGATCTTCATAACTAAGTGCTACAAAACGTACTGTAAAACTATTATTTGTATAGGGTAATTGGATCTTATCTGCTTTATAGAAGGGCTTATCTAAACGAAGCAGCCGTTTCACTTCTTGTTCATCTGTCAAATAAGGGAAACTAATATCAGTAACATAAACAGGGGGAAGATAGGTATTATCCGTAAACTGCCCCGGTTCAAATACATTGAAACCATTGATTCCTCCAAAATAGAACTTCCCTGTGGACGATCTCAATGAAGACTGTGCAGTAAACTGATTACCTTGCAAACCATCATTTACGGTAAATAAGTGAAAGTTCTTTTGAGACACGGGATTAATGCGGCATAATCCGGCATTACAGGAAATCCAAAAATCACCGGTCCGATCCTGTTCTATAGAGAAAATTACCTTATTAGGCAACAATGTATTTTCCGGGTCGAAGTCAATGAAAGTCTCCGTATCTTTGGAGAATGAGCATAATCCTCCTCCATTGGTTCCAAACCACATTGTTCCTTTCATATCTTCAAACAATGTAATCACAGAATTACTGGTAATAGTTGTTGTATCTTCACGTATATGTTCAAAATGTTCCCAACGATCGTTCACTGTATTATAACGAAAGACACCACTATTTGAGGTCGCAACCCAAAGACTATTGTACATATCCTCATAGATGTCAGTTACAGAAGCCATAGAGCCGACATGAATGATTGTCACAAAATTATCCAATTGCGAATTGTAACGACATAACCCCCCCAACTTGTTCCAACAAAAACATCTCCTTTTCGGTCTTTAAAGAGACTCAAGACATCATTACTACAAATTGTATAGGGAATATCGCGAGAATGGACATAACTCTTTACTGCTCCAGTTTTCAGGTTTAGCACATGCAACCCTTCCGCATAGGTTCCTATCCAAAGGCGGTCGCCATCTAGCAGCAAGCTACGAATGTCATATCTCGCATCCACATTCTTTAAAGTATACTCCGAAAGTGAATGAATTTGTGTATTGAAAAAACATAACCCGTTCCGGGTTCCCACCCAGATATTTCCATTCTGGTCTTCACAAAGAGGGCCGATCTCCCTGCCAAGCTCTAATGTACCTGATAATGAGATAAGGGAATAGTAATCAAAACGCTTCAATTGCTTAGTCATGTAACTCACTCCGCCGGAGTTAGTCATCACCCAAAAGTGTACCTTCGGCATCCCACATCATTGCATTAACAGTTGGATCGCCCAATGCCCGCAAGCCAAAGGGAGAATCGCCTCTACGAAATGTTTTAAGGTCGCGATTGAACAGATACAGTCCATTATCCGTACCAACTAACAATTCTTTTTCGTTATAATCCATCAAACAGAGAATAGCACCGAAATTCTGTGCAGACGCATCATAAATTTTCAAATCCGGGCTTCCTTCCTGATAACAACCTAATAAATTAGTACCCACACCAAACCATATTTCATTCTTAATACTATAGAGACAATTGATTCTCTGACTGCCTATGTTTGAATCTGACAGAACCGGATAATTTTGCAGAAAGGTTCCCTTCTCATCAAAACAAAATAGTCCTTCCTGCATTGAAGAAACATAAATACGGGAATCTGCACTCTGACAGATATCCCAAACAAAAGAAGTATGAATACTATTCTGTGTCAGCACACCTGTCACTGGTTCATAAATAAACACACCTTGCCCCAACGTAGCAATCCAAATCAAACCGCTTTGAGTTTTTATGATTTTCTTCACCTCACTACTGACAAATACGCCATACCGTGTTGTTTCATTAAAATAAGAAAAGCGGTCAGTAGAACGGTCATAGATATAAAGTCCCGAATTTGTTCCTACCCAGATATTTTCCCCTTCTTCCAAAAAGGGAACTGACGAAATTATTACCCAAAGAATATTTATTATTCAAAGCATTCCGATACACCCTGTTGCCACAACCATCATAACAATTCAGTCCATCACTTGTGCCAATCCACAAAAAAGCCATAGCTATCTTGAATCGAACACCAAGTCGTATTGTGCGAAAGTCCGTCTTCCACCTGATACCTTTTAAAAAGAGAAATCAGTAGAAGCGAATATGGCTTCATTGAAAACGATTATACAGATAAAGGCTGTAACCTGTTTTTTCATATAAATAAGAAGTAAAAAGATTAATCCAGATCAAGTCTACCGCCGATCCAGTCAAAACCCCGAACTTATTTTATCTTTACTCGGACAGCAGATTTAACAAGCGAAAATACACATTTTGAACTGAAAAATAGTTAAGTTTGCAGTTAAATAATAAATAATGTGCTAATAAGGCAAGGTACTAAATACCAACTGTCAATTGACACATTCATCAATCATCAAATCGCAAATCGTCAAATCGTAAATAAAATGATGAATTGGAAACAACTAATATCAGCGAAACGTTTCGGGATGGAAGAATTCCATGAAGAACGACAGGAAAACCGATCCGAATTCCAACGGGACTATGACCGTCTTATTTTTTCGGCTCCTTTCCGCAGATTACAGAACAAGACGCAAGTATTCCCTCTTCCGGGCAGCGTTTTTGTTCACAACCGACTTACGCACAGTCTCATCGTGAAATATCCCTTTTCATCGAGTCTCGCAGGCAAGAAGTCAAAATTCGGTTTCTTCATTACAGAGGAAGAAAGTTTTCGCCGCATAGCAGAAGAACTGGGTATGGAGAAGCAGAACAATGCCCCGTTGAAATATGCCCGCCACCCGCTGGTCTACCTGGTGGAAGCCGCCGATGACATCTGCTACCAGATGATGGATATCGAGGATGCTCACAAACTAAAAATTCTGACTACACAAGAAACCAAAGAGTTGCTTCTTTCTTATTTCTCGAAAGAGCGCCAAGCACACCGGCTCAAAACGATGGAGATAGTAAGCGACACCAATGAGCAAATAGCCTATCTGCGTTCCAGCGTTATCGGACTGCTTATCGGCGAGTGCGTGCAAGCCTTTGTAGACAATGAAGAAAAGATTCTGAAAGGAGAATTTGAAGGAAGCCTCATCAACCATATATCCGAGGTACCTGCCAATGCCTACAAGCACTGTGCAGACATCTCCCTGAAGAGATTTACCGCTCACGCGATGTGCTGGACATTGAACTTGCCGGTTTCCGTATCATCAGTACCCTGCTCGAACTGATGATTGACGCCGTGCGTTCTCCGGAAAAGGCATATTCGCAACTGCTCATCAATCGCGTATCGGGCCAGTACAACATAAAAGCGCCTGCACTCTACGAAAGAATACAGGCGGTATTGGATTACATCTCCGGAATGACGGATGTATTTGCACTCGATTTATATAGGAAAATAAACGGGAATAGCTTGCCAGCGGTATAACAGACGACAAACATTCCTCCGGATAGTCCTATGACACAACCTTATTTGCTCCCGACGTAAGCTTGCACGACTCCGGTTCGCTCGCTATGAACGACTCGATGTGGCGGATGCGCTTTTCTGCCAGAATCTCGTCTACGGCAATCAGGATACCCGTTTCCTCCACATCACCGAAACCGTAATTGATGGCTGTACCGAACATACGCATCGTAGGGCTGAAGCTCATATAGGCATTCACCAGCGGGGGAATATTATACCCCGCCTTACGGATTTCACAATTCAAAATCTTATAGTCTTCCTTAAAAGAGTCTTTACAGAAGAGAGCCGCCAATTCATTCTCGTCCGACTCCAGAAGCAACGGTTTCATCGGAGTAATCAGGTTGTCCTTATCCGCAAAATGTTTCCGAAGGAAATAAAGAATCTTATCACGGCTCTGACGATGATAGCTGGGATACATAGTCACCTTTCCGAAGAAATACTTCACATTGGGCATGACTACGGTCAGTGCGCCCAAACCATCCCACAGATTATCCAACGCAAACAGACCTTACTGTCAGCACGCGTAGACTGATACTCCAACGTAACGAACGAACGTCCTAACTCGATGGTCGTAGGAAGATAGTCCTTCAGAAACTTATCCGAAAAGTTGAACATATGGGCAGTTGCCAGAATAGGGGCACCATGTTCATCAAAACGCACATCCGTACCTAAGATATAACGGTATCCACCCAAAATTTCTTCTGCTTCCGGATTCCAGACAATCAACTGCTTGTACGGGTTGTCCATGATGTCATATTCATCAATATCCATAGACTTGCCCGTTCCTCCTCCCGCAGCACGGAATGCAATCTCGCGCAAACGGCCGATCTCCTTCATTGTATTCGGAGAGTCTTGGGCAGTAATGATATATATCTGATTATGACTTCTATTGGTCATGCGCAGACGCTTTTCCTCAGTCAACTCCGCTTTCAACAGCTCCTTGCTTATCGGTGCAATTACATCTTCCATATTTTTCTGTTAGTAGTTCTTCTTTTATATAAATACGGTCTCTCTACAATTTATATACAATATCCTTCACATATTGCGCCCATCCGGCCGGGCTTTTCGATTTGTCGAAAGTTTGCCAGGGGATAGGCTTCCCTATGGTGATGGTAAATGTTTTATGACGATTCTTCAGCATTTCATCTGCCAGGTAAAGCATGGCGATATTGAACTTGATACCCAATATCTTACAAAGATTGGCAAGATTATAAAAGAAGTTGGAATTCCGCCCCTCGAAGTGGATAGGAACGACATCACGGTGGGCTTCGACACTCTTCACGATAAAGGTCTTTTTCCAATCCAAGTCACGGATGACCCCATTCTGCCTACGCGAACAAAGCCCTGCGGGAAACATGATGAGCTGATTGTCCGAAGCAAATCCCGCCTCCACCATTCTCGGGAAGTCTTTGGCCTGCTTTCCCGTCTTGTTGATGGGGATGCAAAGCGGCGCCAGTCCGTGCAGGTTCATCAGCAGGTCGTTGACCATATATTTCACCTTGCCACCATAAAAGGAGCCCAGGACATAACCCAGTGCCACTCCATCCTGCCCACCCAGGGGATGGTTGGACACAAAAGTATAAAGCCCTTCTTTAGGCAGATTTTCCTCCCCCTTTACCACAATATTGGCATCAAGGAACTCCAGACAAGCTTTCAGGAAATCTACACCGACTTTATCTTTCGACTCCCGCAAAAAGACATTCAATTCCTCTTGATGAACGATATGCTTCAAATAAGAAACCACGAACTTGGGGATATACTTAGACTGCTTCGGAGCCTTTTCCCGAAGTATCTTGTCTATGTCAATCAAAAATAAAGAGTCGTCAGCCATTCTTCTTTTGAAATTGAAATGACGCAAAATTAACTCATCTTTTAATTAATCGCAATAAAAAATGCAGGATTAAAACTGCACCCGAAATCTATCAAATAGCACCTAAAAACTGTCAATTGATAGTTTTTCCCCTAAAGTGTGTTTGAAATCCGTACGCCAAACAACAAATGATTTTCCGCCAGTTCGTAAGTGACGCGGAAGTCATGACCCCTGACGGGAACGGACGCATCCTGCTCCCAAAACGTTACCTGCAAATGGCGGGTATACAAAGTGATGTCCGCTTCATTGGTGTGGACAACACAATAGAAATCTGGGCTAAGGAACGTGCCGACCAACCATTCATGAACCCCGACGAGTTCAGCGAGGCTCTTGAAGAACTGCTGGGAGACGAAAATATTTGTTGTGACGAAAATAAGCTATAAACAACAGATGATGAAAGAAGAAACAACATATCACATCCCCGTATTGCTGATGCCGAGCGTAGATGCAATGAACATCCGTCCGGACGGCACGTATGTAGACGTAACGTTTGGTGGAGGAGGACATTCGCGCGAGATACTGTCCCGCCTGGAAGACGGCGGCCGGCTGCTGAGCTTCGACCAGGACGAGGATGCGGAACGTAACATTGTGAACAACCCGCATTTTACATTCGTACGCAGCAACTTCCGCTACCTGCACAACTTCCTACGCTATCACGGCATCGAAAAAGTGGATGCCATACTTGCCGACCTCGGCGTATCTTCCCATCACTTTGATGATAGCGAACGGGGATTCTCCTTCCGCTTCGACGGGGCACTGGATATGCGTATGAACAAGCGTGCCGGCCTAACCGCTGCCGACATCGTGAATACCTACGAAGAAGAAAAGCTGGCCGATATTTTTTATCTGTACGGCGAGCTGAAGAACAGCCGGAAACTGGCATCTGTCATCGTTAAGGCACGGGCTACGCAGAGAATTGCCACCATCGGCGAATTTCTGGAAATCGTCAAGCCACTCTTCGGCCGCGAACGCGAGAAGAAAGAACTGGCAAAAGTATTCCAGGCATTGCGCATTGAAGTAAACCAGGAAATGGAAGCACTGAAAGAAATGCTGTATGCGGCAACAGAAGCGCTAAAGCCGGGAGGCCGCCTGGTAGTGATAACCTATCACTCCCTGGAAGACCGTATGGTGAAGAATATCATGAAAACCGGCAACGTGGAAGGCAAGGCCGAAAAAGATTTCTTCGGGAACGTATTGACCCCGTTCCGGCTAGTCAACAACAAAGTGATTGTACCGGACGAGAAAGAGATAGAGCGCAATCCGCGTTCGCGCAGCGCCAAGCTGAGAATTGCAGAAAGAATAATGAATGATTAGTGACTAGCAATGGAAAAGAAGCAAGAAGAAAAGAATACGGAAAAGGTGAAAAAACGCACCTCACTGAAGAACATCATCGGAGGCGACATTCTGGCCACAGACTTCTTCCGCCGCCAAGCCGGATTGTTGTTCCTTATCATGGTGCTTATCATTATTTACATCAACAACCGTTACGAATGCCAACTGCAACTGATAGAGATAGACAATCTTAAAAAAGAGCTGATAGACATCAAGTACGATGCCCTGACACGCAGTTCGGAATTGATGGAGCGGAGCCGCCAATCGCGCATCGAGGAATACATCGCCACCAAAGAAAGCGATTTGCAGACTTCCACTAATCCACCGTACTTACTAAAATAATGGAGAATTGAGGATTAAAGTAATTTCAATAGTACATCGTAAATCGTTAAATCGTAAATAACATTGGCTGTAAATAAAAAAAACATAATGACCCGTTACTTCTTCGTCGTCCTACTCATGGGGCTGGTGGGGATAGCTATTGTTGTGAAAGGCGCCATGATTATGTTTGCCGAGCGACAGTACTGGCACGATGTAGCCGACCGCTTCGTAAAAGAGAATGTAACGGTGAAGCCCAATCGGGGAAATATCCTGTCCTCGGATGGCAAACTGATGGCAAGTTCGCTGCCGGAATATAAAATATATATGGACTTCATGTCCGGCGAAAGAGACGAGAAGCGCCGCAAAAAGGACCAGCAGCGCAAGGATTCTATCTGGAAAGCCAATTTCGATTCCATCTGTATCGGGCTTCATCAGATTTTTCCGGACATCAGTGCCGCTACCTTCAAAAGCCATCTGCGCAAGGGGCGGGAGATGAAGAGCCGGAACTACAACATTCTTCCCAACCGCAACCGGCGCATCTCTTACATTCAGTATAAGGAAGCCAAACGGTTACCCGTATTCAAGATGAACAAGTACAGAGGCGGTTTCCACGAACAGATATACAACCAGCGTAAAAAGCCGTTCGGTTCTTTGGCAGCCCAAACCCTGGGCCGTCTCTATGCCGATACAGCCATGGGAGCCCGTAACGGCATTGAACTGGCCTTCGACACCCTGCTGAAAGGACGGAACGGTATTACCCACCGTCAGAAGGTGATGAATAAATACCTGAATATCGTAGACCTTCCCCCGGTAGACGGTTGTGACATCATATCCACCCTCGACGTAGGCATGCAGGACATCTGCGAAAAAGCCCTGGTGGACAAGTTGAAGGAAATCAATGCCAACGTCGGGGTAGCCGTACTGATGGAAGTGGCTACCGGAGAAGTAAAGGCCATTGTCAACATGATGAAAGCCGGAGACGGCAATTACTACGAAATGAACAGTAATGCCATCAGCGATATGTTGGAACCGGGCTCCACCTTCAAGACAGCCTCCATTATGGTGGCACTGGAAGATGGCAAGATAACCCCGGATACCGAGGTAGACACGGGCAACGGTATTATGAATATGTACGGCAGCAAGATGAGGGACCACAACTGGCACCGGGGAGGTTACGGAAAGATAGATGTGACACGTATTCTGGAAGTTTCTTCCAATGTGGGTGTCTCCTACCTCATCGACAAGCACTACAAGGATAATCCGCAGAAGTTCGTGGACGGTTTGAAGCGCATGAGCATCGACCAGCCGCTTCATCTGCAAATACCCGGTGAAGGGAAGCCCAACATCAAAGGACCCAAAGAGCGTTATTTTGCCAAAACGACTTTGCCGTGGATGAGTATCGGTTACGAAACTCAGGTACCTCCCATAAACATACTGACCTTCTACAATGCCATAGCCAACAACGGGGTCATGGTACGCCCCAAGTTTGTGAAAGCAGCGGTAAAGGACGGTGAGGTAGTGAAAGAATATCCTACGGAAGTAATCAATCCCAAGATATGCTCCGACCATACCCTGACACAAATCCGCGAAATCCTTCGGAAAGTGGTATCGCAAGGATTGGCAAAACCCGCCGGCAGCAAGCAATTCTCTGTATCGGGCAAGACGGGTACGGCACAGATTTCACAAGGAGCCGCCGGATATAAGTCGGGACGGGTGAACTACCTTGTAAGTTTCTGCGGATATTTCCCCTCGGAAGCACCCAAATACAGTTGCATCGTTTCCATCCAGAAGCCTGGGTTACCAGCTTCAGGCGGTCTGATGGCAGGTAGTGTCTTCGGGAAAATAGCAGAAAGAGTGTATGCCAAAGACCTGCGTTTTGACATACGCAGTGCCATAGACAGTACCACCAATGTGATTCCTCCCGTGAAAGCCGGAGAGATGAACGAAGCACTCCTTGTACTGAATGATTTGAAAGTGCCCGTTCAGAAACAGTTCTCTGGACAAAAGAAAAAGGAACAGTGGGGGACATACACAAGCTGCTCCGTCGGCAGTCATCCTGCAGGACCGGGAACCGGCCTCGGGCACCGTGCCCAGCGTGGTAGGTATGGGAGCGAAAGATGCTGTCTACCTTTTAGAGAGCAAAGGACTGAAAGTAAGGCTAAACGGCGTAGGACGGGTGAGGAACCAGTCCATAGCAAGCGGTAGCCGGATAGTGAAAGGACAAACCATAGCCCTGACACTACGTTAACATGAGAATAAACAAGATTTGGATATACACTATATATAATAAGGTATGAGATTAAGTGATTTGTTGCAAACAATACAGCCGGTCCGGATTACCGGAAATACAAGCATGGAGATAACGGGGGTGAATATAGATTCCCGCCTGATAGGAACCGGACATCTGTTCATGGCCATGCGTGGTACGCAGACCGACGGGCATGCCTATATTCCGGCTGCCATCGATAAAGGGGCTGTTGCAGTATTGTGTGAAGAATTGCCGGAAGAGCTTAAGGCCGGCATCACCTACATTCAGGTGAAAGACAGTGAAGATGCCGTAGGGAAAGTGGCTACTACTTTCTACGGTGACCCCACTTCCAAGATGGAACTGGTTGGCGTTACCGGAACGAACGGAAAAACAACAATCGCCACCTTATTATATAATACATTCCGTTATTTCGGCTACAAGGTCGGACTGGTTTCCACTGTATGCAATTACATCGACGACCTGCCCGTACCGACCGAACACACCACCCCGGACCCGATAACCCTGAACCGCCTGCTCGGAGAAATGGCAGATTCCGGCTGCAAGTATGCCTTCATGGAAGTCAGTTCCCATTCCATTGCCCAGAAGCGCATCAGCGGTCTGAAGTTTGCCGGCGGTATTTTCACTAATCTGACCCGCGACCATCTGGATTATCATAAAACGGTGGAGAACTACCTCAAAGCCAAGAAAAAGTTCTTCGACGAACTGCCAAAAGGAGCTTTCAGCCTGACCAACCTGGATGACAAGAACGGACTTGTGATGACGCAGAATACCCGTTCGAAGGTATACACCTACTCTTTGCGTAGTCTTAGCGACTTCAAAGGCAAAGTCTTGGAGTCTCATTTCGAGGGAATGTTGCTCGACTTCAACAATCACGAACTGGCAGTACGTTTCATCGGAAAGTTCAATGCCTACAACCTGCTGGCGGTATTCGGTACTGCCGTATTGCTTGGCAAGAAAGAAGAGGATGTACTGGTTGCCCTCAGCACGCTGCATCCGGTAACCGGCCGCTTCGATGCCATCCGTTCACCGAAAGGCTACACCGCCATTGTGGACTATGCGCATACTCCAGACGCCCTGGTCAATGTATTGAACGCCATTCACGGAGTGCTGGAAGGAAAAGGGAAAGTGATTACCGTTGTGGGCGCCGGCGGCAACCGCGACAAAGGCAAGCGTCCCATCATGGCCAAAGAATCCGCCCGCTTGAGCGACCGGGTCATCATCACCTCCGATAACCCGCGCTTTGAAGAGCCGCAGGACATCATCAACGACATGCTGGCGGGACTGGATAAAGACGACATGCAGAAAACCATCAGCATCACCGACCGCCGCGAAGCCATCAAGACAGCCTGCATGCTGGCACAGCCGGGAGACGTGATTCTCGTTGCAGGCAAGGGGCATGAGAATTATCAGGAGATTAAAGGCGTGAAACACCATTTTGACGACAAAGAGATATTAAATGAGATAATGTGCTGATATGCCAATGTGCTAATTGCCATGCGTCATGTAGGATATTCATTCCTTTACCAGCAGATATACCAGACTATCAATTAGCATATTGGCACATTAGCACATTAAACAATTAAATAATTAACATCATGTTATACTATTTATTTCAATGGTTAGACAAATATGACTTCCCCGGTGCGGGCATGTTTGGCTATACATCCTTCCGTTCGTTGATGGCAATCATTCTTGCATTGCTCATTTCAAGCATCTGGGGAGATAAGTTCATCAATCTACTGAAACGCAAGCAGATTACTGAAACGCAACGTGATGCCAGCATCGATCCGTTCGGGGTGAACAAGGTAGGTGTACCCAGCATGGGCGGTGTCATCATTATTTTTGCCATACTCATTCCTTGCCTACTACTGGGCAAATTGAGCAATATTTATATGATATTGATGCTGATTACCACAATCTGGCTGGGGTCGCTGGGCTTTGCCGACGACTACATCAAGATATTCAAGAAAGACAAGGAAGGCCTGCACGGTAAGTTCAAAATCATCGGTCAGGTAGGCTTGGGACTTATCGTCGGACTGACTCTCTACCTCAGTCCGCAGGTGGTTATCCGCGAGAACATAGAAATAGAGAAACCGGACGGACAGATAGAAGTGGTGCATGCCGCCAAGGAAATCAAGGCAACACAGACCACCATCCCATTCTTCAAGAGCAACAACTTCGACTATGCCGACCTAGTGGGCTTCATGGGTGAACATGCCCAGACAGCAGGTTGGATACTATTTGTGATTATCACGATTTTCGTAGTTACCGCCGTCAGCAACGGAGCCAACCTGAATGACGGAATGGACGGAATGGCGGCAGGGAACTCTGCCATTATCGGACTGACCTTGGGAATACTCGCCTACGTATCGAGCCACATTGAATATGCCGGCTACCTGAATATCATGTACATTCCCGGCTCGGAAGAACTGGTAATCTTTATCTGTGCCTTCATCGGTGCACTTATCGGTTTCTTGTGGTACAATGCCTATCCGGCCCAGGTATTCATGGGCGATACGGGCAGTCTGACCATTGGAGGAATCATCGCAGTATACGCCATCATTATTCACAAGGAACTGCTGATACCCATCCTTTGCGGTATCTTCCTGGTGGAGAACCTTTCGGTCATCCTGCAACGCCTCTATTACAAGGCAGGCAAGCGGAAAGGCGTGAAACAACGTCTCTTCAAAAGAACACCGATACACGACCACTTCCGCACTTCCATGAGCCTGATAGAGCCGGGATGCAGCGTAGTATTCACCAAACCGGACAAGCTGTTCCACGAATCCAAAATCACCATCCGCTTCTGGATTGTGACGATTGTATTGGCAGCGATAACGATTATAACATTAAAGATTAGATAACAAACAAATGAAGAACTAAGAATGAAGAATGAAGAATTTAGCTGTGACATCATCTCGACTGCATAGCGATTCTTCATTCATCATTAATCATATTAGTACATTATGAGAATTGTAGTATTAGGAGCTGGCGAAAGCGGCGCAGGCGCTGCCGTACTGGCCAAAGTGAAAGGATTCGACACGTTCGTCTCCGACATGTCCGCCATCAAAGACAAATACAAGGAACTGCTGGATAAATACGGCATTGCCTGGGAAGAGGGACACCACACAGAAGAGCTGATTCTGAATGCTGACGAAGTAGTGAAAAGCCCCGGTATTCCCAACGACGCTCCGCTCATTATGAAATTAAAGGAAAAAGGTACGCCCATCATCTCTGAGATAGAGTTTGCGGGACGGTACACTGACGCAAAGATGGTCTGTATCACCGGCTCGAACGGAAAGACTACAACCACCTCGCTCATTTATCACATCTTCAAGAGTGCAGGCCTGAACGTCGGCCTCGCCGGCAACATCGGCAACAGCCTGGCCTTGCAGGTAGCCACGGAGCAGCATGATTACTATGTCATTGAGCTGAGTTCTTTCCAACTGGACAATATGTATAACTTCCGTGCCAATATCGCCGTACTGATGAACATCACACCGGATCATCTGGACCGCTACGACCACTGTATGCAGAAATATGTGGACGCCAAATTCCGCATCACCCAAAACCAGACACCGGAAGACGCTTTTATCTTCTGGAACGACGACCCCATCATCAAGCGCGAGCTGGACAAGCATGGCCTGCGCGCCCATCTCTACCCGTTCGCTGCCGTCAAGGAAGACGGGGCCATCGCATACGTGGAAGACGGTGAAGTGGAAATCAACGAACCGATAGCCTTCAATATGGAGCAAGAGGAGCTGGCGCTGCACGGCACACACAACCTATACAATTCGTTAGCCGCCGGCATCTCGGCCAATTTGGCCGGCATCCGGAAAGAATATATCCGCAAAGCCTTGTCCGACTTCAAGGGAGTGGAACACCGGTTGGAGAAAGTAGCCACCGTACGCGGCGTGAGCTTCATCAACGATTCCAAGGCTACGAACGTAAATTCCTGCTGGTATGCCCTGCAAAGCATGACCGGCAAAACCGTACTTATCCTCGGCGGTAAAGACAAAGGAAACGATTACACGGAAATCGAAGACCTCGTACGCGAAAAGTGCTCTGCCCTGGTCTATTTGGGATTGCACAACGAAAAGCTGCACGCCTTCTTCGACCGTCTGGGACTGCCCGTAGCCGACGTGCAGACCGGCATGCAGGATGCCGTAGAAGCAGCCTACAAACTGGCAAAGAAAGGTGAAACCGTATTATTAAGCCCTTGCTGCGCCTCTTTCGACCTCTTCAAGAGCTATGAAGACCGTGGCGACCAGTTCAAAGCATGTGTCAGAGCACTATAAGATACAGATGCCGCAACAGTCCTATTACGAATTCCGTAACAAGAACGGCAACTTTTAATTCTTTAATTATTAATTTTTAATTTGCGAAGCATTGGATTTATTAAAGAGCATATTCAAAGGCGATAAAGTGATTTGGATTATTTTCCTTTTCCTTTGCCTCATCTCCATCACAGAGGTATTCAGTGCTGCCAGTACGCTGACCTACAAGAGTGGCGACCACTGGGGACCGATTACGCAACACAGCATCCTCCTGATGGTAGGCGCCGTCATTGTAGTACTGGTACACAACATCCCCTATAAATGGTTTCAGGTGTTCCCGGTATTCCTGCTTCCGATATCCATCGGACTGCTGGCTTTTGTGATGCTGATGGGATTCATTACCGGCGACCGCGTAAACGGCGCAGCCCGCTGGATGACCTTCATGGGCATTCAGTTCCAGCCGTCAGAAATAGCGAAGATGGCCGTTGTCATCGTTACCGCCTTTATCCTCTCGAAAGGGCAGGATGAAGACGGTGCAAGTCCGAAAGCCTTTAAGCGCATCATGATTATTACCTGCATTGTCTGTGGCCTTATCCTGCCAGAAAACTACTCGACGGGAATGCTGCTCTTCGGAACGGTCTACCTGATGATGTTCATCGGGCGGGTATCTGCCAGGAAACTGCTGATACTGGGAGGAGGAATTGTGGCATTCGTAACAGTCTTTGTCGCCTTCCTGCTGGCCACGCCAGACAAGACATTGGAAAATATACCGATGGGGCACCGCTTCACCACTGTAAAATCCCGTATTGCAGACTTTACCAACAAGGAGGAAGTTCCTGCCGCCAAATTCGACATCGACGGCGACGGGCAAGTGGCACATGCCCGTATTGCCGTAGCTACGAGCAACGTTGTAGGCAAGGGCCCGGGAAACTCCGTACAGCGTGACTTTCTGAGCCAGGCATTCTCCGATTTCATCTATGCCATCATCATCGAGGAACTGGGACTGGTAGGCGGAATAGTCGTTGTGTTCCTTTATGTCTGCCTATTGGTGCGAGTGGGCCGTATCGCCAAAAAATGCGACCGCACTTTCCCCGCTTTCCTCATTACCGGAATAGCCTTGCTGCTCGTCACGCAGGCGCTGTTCAACATGATGGTTGCCGTAGGTCTGGCACCCGTCACGGGACAACCGCTTCCACTCATCAGCAAGGGTGGTACATCCACTTTCATCAACTGTGCCTACATCGGCATGATACTGAGTGTCAGCCGCTATACAGCCAAGCTGGAGGAACAGCGGATGCATGATGCGCAAGTGCCGATGCTGATAGATGCCGGAAATGCCGAGAACCCGGAACAACCGGCCGATAGCGAAGCACAGACAGCCGCCGAGCCGACAGCAAAGGTACTGAACAGTGATGCGGAGTTTGAATAACAGCCTCTCCCCCAACCCCTCCCCCGTAGGGAGGGGAGAAAAGAATAATTGAGTAATGGAGAGCATGCCAATAATACAAAAATAAAAAAGAACAAAATATGAGTAAAGAGGCGAACAACTATACAACCAAAAGTAACTCTACCCCTCTCCCTACGGGGAAGGGGGTGAGGCTTATCATCAGCGGCGGCGGTACCGGAGGACATATCTTTCCGGCCATCTCCATCGCTAACGCCATAAAAGAGTTGTGTCCCGACGCGGAGATTCTCTTCGTAGGTGCCGAAGGAAGAATGGAAATGCAGCGTGTTCCAGATGCCGGTTACCGGATTATAGGCTTACCCGTTGCCGGATTCGACCGCAAACATCTGTGGAAGAACTTCTCCGTACTGCTGAAACTGATACGAAGCCAGTGGAAAGCACGGAGCATCATCAAGGAGTTCCGCCCGCAAGTAGCCGTCGGTGTAGGTGGCTATGCCAGTGGTCCTACGCTGAAAATGGCGGGCATGATGGGTATTCCCACGCTGATACAAGAACAGAATTCCTACGCCGGTGTCACCAACAAGCTGCTGGCACAGAAGGCATGCAAGATTTGCGTGGCCTACGAAGGTATGGAAAAATTCTTCCCGGCAGAAAAGATAATCATGACAGGTAATCCGGTGCGCCAGAACCTGCTCGGACATTCCATCCTGCACGCAGACGCCGTAAAGTACTTCGGATTGAACCCGGAAAAGAAGACTATCCTCATTCTGGGCGGCAGTCTTGGAGCGCGTACCATCAACCAGACATTGACTGCCGGACTGGATGTCATTCGTACCCACCCCGACGTACAGTTTATCTGGCAGACTGGCAAGATATACATTGACCAAGTCAGAGAAGCCATTACAGCCACTACGGGAGAAGCCGTACGTAACCCGCATATCAGTGCCATTCCGAATCTGTATGTGACGGACTTCATTAAGGATATGGCAAACGCCTATGCCGCTGCCGATCTGGTGATTTCACGTGCCGGAGCCGGTTCCATCTCCGAGTTCTGCCTGCTGCACAAGCCGGTCATCCTGGTTCCCTCACCCAATGTGGCCGAAGACCATCAGACCAAGAATGCGCTGGCGCTGGTGGATAAGGATGCAGCTATCTATGTGAAGGATGTGGAAGCGAAAGAGAAGCTGCTGCCGGTGGCGTTGGAGACAATCGCTAACCCCGAGAAGCTGCAAGACTTGAGCAAGAATATCGCCAAGCTAGCGTTGCCGGACTCGGCGACAATTATTGCGAAGGAGGTATTGAAGAGCCTCTCCCCTTGTCCCTCCCCCGTAGGGAGGGGGGAATAGATAGTACTGCTATCGTTCTTTTTATAATATCATACTTTTGGAAGAAGAGTTTGAAGAAAAAATTTGAATATGAATAAAAATATAAGCAATAGTAACTCATCTCCCCTCCCTACGGGGGAGGGGCAGGGGGTGAGGCTTGAAGCCATCCACTCCGTTTATTTCATCGGTGCCGGCGGCATCGGCATGAGCGCTCTGATACGCTATTTCCTCTCTAAAGGAAAGACAGTAGCGGGCTACGACCGTACGTCGAGCGAACTGACAGAACGTCTGATTACGGAAGGAGCACAGATACACTACGAAGAGGATATCGACCTTATTCTGGAGGAGTGCAAAGACAAGGCAAGCACGCTCGTGGTCTATACCCCCGCCGTGCCGCAAGGGCATGCAGAACTGACCTATTTCCGTGAAAACGGCTTCAACATACATAAGCGCTCCCAAGTATTGGGCATCATCACCCGCAGCAGTAAAGGCCTGTGCGTGGCAGGTACGCATGGCAAGACTACCACCAGCACCATGGCTGCCCACCTGCTGCACCAGTCACACGTGGGCTGCACCGCCTTCCTCGGAGGCATTTCGAAGAACTACGGTACGAATCTGCTGCTTTCCGCCACCAGCCCTTATACCGTTATCGAAGCGGATGAGTTCGACCGCTCCTTCCACTGGCTATCGCCCTGGATGAGTGTCATTACTGCCACCGACCCCGACCACCTGGATATATACGGCACCAAAGAAGCCTATCTCGAAAGCTTCCGCCACTACACCACGCTTATCCAGCCGGGCGGCGCCTTGATTCTGCACAAAGGACTGGAAATGCAAGCCGACGTACAACCGGGCGTCACCACCTATACCTACTCGCGCAACGAAGGCGACTTCCATGCCGAGAATATCCGCATCGGAAACGGTGAAATCTTCATCGACTTCGTTGCCCCTGACACCCGCATCAACGATATTCAGTTGGGAGTTCCCGTCAGTATCAACATCGAGAATGGTGTTGCCGCCATGGCACTCGCCCATCTCAGCGGTGCCACCGACGAAGAAATCAAGCAAGGCATGGCAAGCTTCCACGGAGTGGACCGCCGCTTCGACTTCAAGCTAAAGAACGACCGGATTGTATTCCTCAGCGATTACGCCCACCACCCTGCCGAAATAGCCCAAAGCGTGAAGTCCGTCCGCGAGTTGTACCAAGACAAGAAGATAACCGTCATCTTCCAGCCCCACTTGTACACCCGTACTCGCGACTTCTATCGTGACTTTGCAGACAGCCTTTCCCTATCCGACGAGGTGATTCTGACAGAGATATACCCTGCCCGCGAGCAACCGATTCCCGGCGTGACGAGTCAGCTGATTTATGACAACCTCCGCCCCGGCATCGAGAAATGCATCTGTAGGAAAGAAGACGTCCTCAGCCTCCTCGCCCAAAAGCACACCGAAGTATTGGTAGTGCTGGGAGCCGGTGACCTGGACAACTATGCGCCCCAAATCACCCAACTATTATCAGAAAAATATCATGGTTAAAAGGATTCTACTTTCTATCGTTCTGTTGCTTGTCATTGCCTACCTGGTAGTGGCTGTCACTGCTTTCAACCGCAAGCCCACCTCGCAGGTGTGCCAAGACGTGGAACTGGTGATAAAAGACACGGTATATGCCGGCTTCATCACGAAGAAGGAAGTAGCTACCCTGCTGGAAAAGAAAGGTATCAGCCCCGTTGGAAAAGACCTGGAACGCGTGCGCACCAAGACCTTGGAGCGCGAACTTGCCAAGCATCCCCTCATCGACCAGGTGGAGTGCTACAAGACCCCGAGCGGCAAGCTCTGCATCGAAGTGACCCAGCGCACCCCCATCCTGCGTGTGATGAGCGCCAACGGCGAAAACTACTATCTGGACAACAAAGGTACCGTGATGCCCCCCGATGCAAAGTGCGTTGCACACCTCGCCGTTGTAACCGGAAATGTAGAAAAGTCGTTTGCCATGAGGGATTTATATAAGTTTGGTGTATTTTTGCAAAAGAATTCTTTTTGGAATGCACAGATAGAGCAAATTCACGTATTGCCCGGCAAGAACATCGAGTTAGTGCCCCGTGTCGGCGACCATCTTATCTATTTAGGCAAGATTGCCGGATTCGAGAAGAAGCTGAAACGTGTAAAGGCATTCTACGAAAGAGGATTGAACCAGGTGGGTTGGAACAAATACTCCCGTATCAGCGTTGAATTTGATAATCAAATCATCTGCACAAAGAGAGAGTAGAGAAAGGGATTTACTAATAGTCCTTCTTTATCAAAGCGCAGCAAATAGTAAATTGTAAATAGTAAAATAGTAAATAAATAGATATGGCAACAACAGATTTATCGCCGCTATCGAGTTGAGTTCTTCCAAGATTTCCGGTATCGCAGGAAAGAAGAGCAGTGACGGAAGTATCCAGGTGTTGGCTTATGCACGCGAAGATGCATCCCCGTTTATACACAAAGGGGCCATCTACAACATTGATAAGGCCGCACAAGCGCTGACTTCCATCATCAACAAGCTGGAAAGCCAGCTGAACAACTCCATTGCCAAAGTATATGTAGGCATCGGCGGACAATCATTGCGCACGGTGAGGAATGCGGTAAGCCGTACGCTGGAGGAAGAGAGCATCATTTCGCAAGAACTGGTAGACGAGATTTGCGACGAGAACCGTGATGTACCCTTGGTAGACATGAGTGTGCTGGATGTAGCCCCGCAAGAATACAAGATAGACAACACGCTGCATGTGGAGCCCGTAGGAGTTGCCGGAAGATACATCACCGGGCAGTTCCTCAACATCGTAGCGCGTGCCTCGCTGAAGAAGAACCTCGAACACAGCTTCGAGCAAGCCAAAGTGGAAATTGCCGACGACCTGCTCGTGGCTCCCACTGCGTTGGCCAAAGCCGTGCTGACCGAAAACGAGATGCGTTCAGGCTGTGCACTGGTGGACTTCGGTGCCGACACCACCACCGTGCTGGTCTATAAGAACAATATCCTGCGCTACCTCAGCGTACTGCCGCTGGGTGGAAACAACATTACCCACGACATCACTTCCCTGCAAATGGAAGAGGAAGATGCCGAGAAGCTGAAACTGCAATACGGTGATGCCCTCTACGAGGAGGAAGAAGACGCCGAGACCCCTGCCGTATGCACGTCGGAAGACGGCCGTACCTTCGAACTGGCCCTGCTGAACAATATTATCGGAGCACGTGCAGAAGAAATCTTGCCAACGTATGGAACCAGATTGCAACTTTCCGGCTACGAGGACAAACTTTTGGCCGGTGTTGTCCTCACAGGTGGAGGAGCCAATCTGAAGAATCTGGAGAAATGTTGCGCAGACGCTCGAAGATAGAAAAGGTAAAGACCGCCAAGTTCGTACAGACCACCGTCCACACACGCAGCGACGAGCCCAAGAAGGACGGCATGCACAACACACTGCTGGGCCTGCTGGCTGCCGGCAACGAGAATTGCTGCCTGCAAGAGGTGAAGCCGGTGCAGCAGCCTGCCTCCAATGTTCCTCCCAAACCGGTCGACATATTCGTTGACGACGAAGCGCTGAAAGAGCAGGAACCGCCGCACGCCCGCCAAGCGCACAGCAAGCGAGAAGGAAGAGAAAGAACGCAAGGAGCGTGAGCGCAAAGAAAAAACTCGCAAGCAGAAGAAAAAGAAGAGAAAGAAAGAAGGAAGAGAGAAGCCGGTCCCAGCTGGTTCGAAAAGACTTTCAACAAGCTTTCCAACGAAATCTTCTCGGACGACGATATGAAGTAATAATGTGATAATGTGCCAGAAAATTAAGTTATTATGGAAGATATAGTACAATTCGATTTCCCGACCGATTCACCGAAGATCATTAAAGTAATCGGTGTAGGCGGAGGTGGCGGTAATGCCGTGAACCATATGTACCGGGAAGGTATACACGACGTGACGTTCGTACTGTGCAACACAGACAACCAAGCATTAGCGGAGTCACCCGTTCCGGTGAAACTGCAACTGGGCCGTAGCATCACACAAGGACTTGGAGCCGGCAACCGTCCCGAACGGGCACGCGACGCCGCCGAAGAAAGTATTGACGATATCAAGAATAGTTGAACGACGGCACCAAGATGGTATTCATCACTGCCGGAATGGGCGGAGGCACCGGCACCGGAGCCGCCCCTGTCATCGCCCGCATTGCGAAGGAGATGGATATTCTGACAGTAGGTATTGTCACCATACCTTTTATTTTCGAAGGAGAAAAGAAAATCATTCAGGCACTGGACGGCGTCGAACGTATCGCCCAGCACGTTGATGCCCTATTGGTCATCAACAACGAACGCCTGCGCGAAATATGCCGACCTTACCTTTATGAATGCCTTCGGCAAGCTGACGACACGCTTTCGATAGCTGCCAAGAGTATTGCCGAAATCATCACCCTGCATGGAAAGGTCAACCTGGACTTTGCCGATGTGAAGACAATCCTGAAAGACGGTGGTGTAGCGATCATGAGTACCGGATTCGGAGAAGGAGAAAATCGTGTGACTAAAGCTATCGATGATGCCCTGCACTCTCCGTTGCTCAACAATAACGACATCTTCAACGCCAAGAAGGTGATGTTGAACGTATCCTTCTGCGAAAGTTCGGAACTGATGATGGAGGAGATGAACGAGATCCACGAATTCATGAGCAAGTTCCGCGCGAGTGGAAACCAAATTCTGGGGTGTTGCCACGACAACTCACTGGATACAAAAGTAAAATCACCCTATTTGCAACCGGATTCGGTGTAGAAGACGTCCCCGGAATGGACAGCCTGCATGCTGCACGCAGCCAGGAGGAAGAAGAACGCCAACTACAACTTGAAGAGGAAAAGGAGAAAAACAAAGAACGTATCCGCAAGGCATACGGTGAAAGATGCCCAATATCGAAGCAAGAGCCTCCGCAAACGCCGTCATATCTATCTTTTCAACCCCGAAGACATGGACAACGCCGACATCATCAGCCATGGTAGAGAGATTCTCCGACCTATCTGCGTGACAAAAGCACGCTGAACAGCATCAAGATGAAGGCAGAGCAGGAAGGGCAGCTCGCCACCGAAGCCGCGCAAGAGGCAGAAGGCGGTGTATGGACACCTTCTAATTTTTCCGTTAAGAATGAAAACCATCCATCCTTCTTCGGGGGAATTTTAAACCTAATAACAATATGGATTTATTTGAAAAAGTCAGCGAAGACATTAAAACAGCCATGAAAGCCAAAGACAAAGTGGCTCTCGAAACATTGAGAAATATGCGGAAGGACGTGCCATTTCCGCCAAAGTAAAAGAGCTTTTGGGATAAATTCCCACTCTTTACAAAGAGATTTTATTGGTTCTTCTTCAAATTTGGTGGTAATTTAACCAGTCGGTGGTATCTCTATTCCCCTCCTTCGGGAAGGAGAATGGAGAATACTATCGATTATCAAATTATTATTTTCCTAATTAATTTTGCCACCAAATTTGAAGCAGAACTATTTTATTTCAGTTTTATCTTGCACCTTACACTAATCATGGGTTATCTATTTGATTAATAGCAGCATAATCCAGTGCAAGATACGGTTGCAGATGCGTGTAAGATGTTTTATCTTACACACATCTGCAACTTTTTTTTTATAGTGGGAAAACTACTCCCACACTTACCTTTCCAATAAAGACATACGGATAAAGCATTAGTTCAGAGCGTTGAAACACTTTGTTTCAGCAGCTTGAAACAAAATGTTTAGTGCCTTGAAACAATATATTTCTCGGTGTGAAACAAAGTGTTTCTCTACAGGGAAACAAATCTTAGCATGGCTGATTAAACAGCCCCAACCGACATTCGCCGTTTCAAAACCCGACAGTAGCAATTATGATCCCTCAAATTAAAACAATCACCAATATAAGGAATCCATTCCTTTTAGTTATGGAGATAATGATAAAATAATCGAACAAACTTATTTTCCTCATTATCAATCGGAACAAAATTTCAGAAAAAATGTATGGTATCCGAAGATATTTCATAGGTGTTAACAACAAAAAAGATAACTACTTTTGTTATAGTCTCTGACTAATATGTAAAATAAACAAGCTTATGAAACAAAAAGGTAATAAAAGGGTTTACCGGATGTGCCCAAGCCTATATCCGGAAGTTACAAGAAGAAGGCCGCTTTTCGACAGCGCACGTATATAAAAAAACGCGGTTCTTTCATTCACCAAATTTTGCACTACTCCCAACATTGCATTCGGACAGATCACCCGCGATAATCTGAGACGATACGGACAGTATCTCTATGAACACGGTCTAAAGCCGAACACCGTATCGACATATATGCGTATGTTACGCAGTATATATAATCGTGGCGTAGAAGCAAGTATTGCCGCTTCATTCCCCGGCTGTTCCGGGATGTGTACACAGGTGTAGATGTACGCCAAAAGAAAGCACTACCTGCCGGCGAATTGCATACGCTTCTCTATAAGCCTCCTCACCTCCGAGCACCTGAAGCAGACACAAAGCCATCGCACGGCTGATGTTTCAATTTTGCGGCATGCCATTCGCAGACTTCGCACATTTAGAGAAATCGGCATTAGAACATGGGATCCTCAGGTACAACCGCATAAAAAACGGGTACGCCCATGAGCCTCGAAATTCTGGATGTATCAAAGCAAGAAATGAATAAGTTACGCAATAACAACTCACCGAAAGAAAATTATCCGGACTATCTATTTAATATAATGAAAGGTGACAAACAACGGAAAGATGAAGCTATTTATAAGGAATACCAGTCTGCACTCCGCCGGTTTAATAATCAACTGAAAAGCCTGTCAAGAGAATTACGCCTAAAATCAACCGTCACTTCATATACTCTACGACATTCCTGGGCAACAAACGCAAAATATCAAGGAATCTCCATTGAGATGATTAGCGAATCACTAGGACACAAATCCATAAGGACCACGCAGACTTATTTGAAGGGGTTCGGATTAAAAAAAAAGAAAGGACAGAGGCCAACAAATTGAATTGTTCTTACATCGAATCTTATAAAGCAAGTAATTATTAACTCATAACACTCTAGATACAAACACTTTACCTTATCTGTTACTTCTTAGGTAACGGATATAAATATGGCACAAAGATATATAAAAAGAATCTCACAATCCAAATGAATCATACTTTATTTTAGTTTTTCTTTGAAAAAATAAAATAACAGGCAAGAACATGAAGCATTCTTCTTTTCATGTTCCAACTTTCTATTGCTGACCACCGAACAATTTTCCATCCGAAAGCAGCTAAGTATATTTTATTTATAAAAGACCGCTGTCTTTATCCTATTTTTACTTTGCACGTTCATGTCCTAATATCAGAATTCCGTTACCTAAGAAGTAACAGATACACATAAACAAAAAATTATGACACACAAGCCTAAAATCAATAAATATCTGTGGCTATCTGCCGGCAAAAGTTGGAGATTTACGACAAGCACAAGACATAAGCTGGTCGTCCTTTTGTCTTTGCTTTATGCATCCTGCCCGCAAACCTCTGCGGACAAAGTTTGGCCATCAAAAGCAATCTGCTTTATGACCTTACTACCTCACTCAATTTAGGAGGAGAAATCCGTTGTGACGATACACACACTTTCAGCCTTTCTGTCAATTACAACCCATGGAATTTCAGTGGAAATAAAAAGATGAAGCATTTCATGCTCCAGCCGGAATACCGCAAATGGCTGAACGAGGCATTTACAGGAAGTTTTATCGGCTTACAAGTTCACTACGCCTTATACAATTTTGGGGAATGCTCCCCTGGGGATTCGGGAACGGTAAAATGCTGGGAATCGAAAACAAGCAGATTGCCAACAATCGGTATCAAGGCAATCTGGCAGGCTTCGGCATCTCCTACGGTTATCAATGGATGATCAGTCCGCAATGGAATCTGGAAGCAGGACTCTCACTGGGATATGCCCATCTCAACTATAAACGATACGGACAACCCGCAGGTGCCCCCCTGATAGAAAAAATCAAACTGTAACTATTGGGGGCTTACACAAATAGGGATATCAGTCGTGTATTTCATCCAATAATTCAACCTAATAAACGCATAAAATGAAAACGAAAACATTCATCCTGCTCAGCTTATTGATATGCAATCTGCTTCCGGCCCAAAACGTCAAGCTGGATATCAAACCCCACTTCCTCGGAGTACGGGCAGACTCATTATTCGTATCAATGGACATATCCGTAGAAATAGAGGACATGAACCCGAAAAAACGCCGTCATACTGACCCCCCATTCTAACCGGGCAAGACCGGAAAATATTATTACCGGCAATACAACTGAACGGTAAACAGAAACAAAAATTATATGTACGCAACCAGATACTACGTAAAAAGAAAAAACAGTAAGGAAAGCAATACAGCATACCTTGTGACAGGCATTGATGATGAACATTCGCGTACCATAGCCTATCAAACCTCACTACCGGCAGAGCAGTGGATGAATGATGCCGCGCTCTATCTGAGAAGAACGATTGTCAGACCGGAAAGCGAACAGACTCTAAAAGATACATTAATTCTCGCACCACAATATGCAGTGCTTCCACCCAATGTAACGGCAACCGATATACCGGCTCAGGAAATATCTGCCACAACGATGTCCACCAATAGTATGCCCTCCATTTCGCCTACTCCGGTTAATAAAAAACTGAAGTATAAAGGTTCATATATTTCTCCGGCTTCGGACGACGTAGATATCCGCAATCAAAAAAGAACTGAATTTCAGCCTTGAAGAGGCAAAAATGATAGCGGAGATCAATCCGCAGATGTTATCGCTCCGTGAATTATATACGGTAGCATTGTCATACGCGGACAATAAAACGAAATTCTATCAGATTATCAATATCAGTGTCAAGCTGTATCCCGTACACCCGGTTGCCAACCTGAATGCAGCAGCTGCCGCCATTGAACAGGGAGATACGAAATCGGCAAGCAAATTCCTTTCAATGGCACTACACGAGGGACTGGCCTATAAAAGTTGCCGGGGAGTATATGAATTGATGACCGGAAATACGTATGAAGGTATCCGAATGCTGAAAGCCGCCAAAGCAGAAGGCTCCGAAGAGGCTGCATACAATCTGAATGATTTTTTGAGAACAATAAACGTCCTTAACCGGCAGACACAATGAGATATTTCATAACCCTACTCATATTATTTGGTTGTCTTGACGGCTATTCACAGAAAGTAGCCGTCAGGCTCAATGCGCTTCCGGCAACAGACGGAGCCTTCGGAGCCGGAGTCTCTTATGGGATAGGGAATAAAAGCACTGTCGAGTTGGCCGGAAGCTTACGGCCATGGAAGCGAAGCGAAATGTACGTGAACCGTTACTGGTTGATACAACCTGAATATAAATACTGGACTTGTCAAAAGTTCAACGGATTTTTCTGGGGAGGGTATCTCAATGGAGCGCAATTCAACGTCGGAGGGAAAAAACTACCTTTCGGCATATTCGCTGACCTCAAGAAATATCGGTACGAGGGCTGGCTCATCGGGGGTGGCATCAGTTGCGGATACCACTGGATGCTAAATGACCACTGGAACGTAGAAACGAGTCTCGGAGTAGGATATGATTTCATCCGTTACAAGCAGTATAATTGCGTCAGGAAATGTGCAGGACTACGCAATAAAGGACAGTATCATTATATAGGGCCCAGCAAAGCCTCTGTAAGCTTAGTTTATCTATTTTAAAGAGAAGAACAGTATGAGAAGTATATGGAAAGTTTGGTTTTCAAAACGAAGAAAGATTTATTTTCGGATAGCACGCAAATTCCATACTACCCCATGGAAAGTCTATCGGTTGGGACATGGTGGAATGAGCAAGAATAAGAAAGATATAAAAATATTGGAAGAGTTACAACGATATGGAGTAATCTCCTATATCTACCCTTGGTGATATTATCACATAAAAATGAAAAAATATAGTTTACTACAAGTATGAAAACAGGAGGTTTTTTTATTATTACGATTATTCTATCCCTTTCGATACAGGCTCAAACGGTTGTAACGAAAGAGACAGGAACTATTCGTACAACTTCCTCCAGTTTGTATAAGGCGGGGAAAAGAACTGGTGGTTTCTATTTCGGTAGAGATCACCCGGGACCTCTCGTCCAACGAATCAATGGTACTGGTTCCTATTGTCTGCGATACTCTGGAACATCGGTTGGAACTGCCTCCGATTTATATCAACAGCCGGAAACAACATATTGTTTTCCTACGGGAGACAAGTAAAAAAGAAAAGTCTGCTCAAGCATTACAAAGGAAAAACGGGAATAAGCAGACGATGCATTATTTGCAATCCGTTCCATTCGAGCAATGGATGAATCAGGCTACCCTCTCGCTAATAGAGAAGAGTTGCGGCTGTGGCATTCCCGACGCGGAAGATTTCATCTGCATTGCCCGTTTACATCCACGGCCTACATTCGTTCCGCAACTTGCCTTCCTGACCCCGCAAGTTGAAACATCAAAGATCAGAACGGAAAAAGGTTCCGCATTCATTGATTTTCCGGTCAATGTAACTGCTATTCATAAAGAATTCAGCAATAACGTAATAGAACTGAATAAGATCATTGAAACAATCAACACTGTAAAAACGACAGCAATGTAAGCATCACACGCATCAGCATTCATGGATATGCATCACCTGACGGTCCGCTTCAACTAAACGAGCGACTGGCTCGCGAACGTACCCGGACCTTGAAGGAATATGTATCCCAACTATATCCATTCGACGGCAAATACATACATACGACCTACACACCTGAAGACTGGGAGGGTTTTGAGGCACTTCTTAGCGACACAACTTTTCAAGACAAAAAGCTATCATGAAAATTGTGACAAGCAATATGCATCCCGACCGTAAAGAAGAAATAATAAGAATGAGGTTTCCGGCATTCTACCGTTTTGTATTGAAACACTGGTTTGTCATACTGAGACATTCCGACTATACCGTCGAGTACCACGTACGTCCGTTTACAATAGAAGAATCACAAAAAGTATTCGATACAAATCCTAAAAATCTCAGTTTGGAAGAGATGTTTCGTCTCGCACTCACATATACACCGGGAAGTGCAACTTACAACAAGATTTTTATGACTGCCGTACAATTGTTTCCGGACAATCCTACGGCCAATCTGAATGCTGCCTGTATAGCATTGATACAAAAGACACAAAGACCGCAGCCGTCTTTCTCGAAAAAGCTCCGCCATTACCGGAAACGACGCTGGCCAAAGGTGTCTTATGTTTCCTGGAACAAGGCAACTATAAAGAAGCAGAGGCACTATTCCGGCAGTCGAAAGACGCAGGACTGTTACAAGCCGACGATAACTTAAAACAGATTTTAGAAGTAAAATAATTATTCAATTAAACTCAAAACAAAATGAAAAGATTCACACAACTAATGTCACTGTTGTTTATGGCAGCAGTCACACAGTACAGTTGCATCAATGATGCAGATGTAGCTTTTTCCGATGAGAGCCACACAGATTCAAACGGCAATCTTGCCCTATTCTTTGAAATCCCCAATGAGAACCACACTCGCAGCGCCGAATCATCAGGCGTGACAGAGACTGGCTCAAAGGATGAATATGCAGTAAAAAGTCTGACAGTCTATCTGTTCGATTCGACCACTAAAAGTCTGAAAGACCAACAAGAACTGAAGAACATCAGACAGGTCAAAGGAGAAGGGGAAAATATACAGTATACCGCTGACAGAATTACCGTAAATCCGGGTACATACAATATCTTTGCCATTGCCAACGGGAAAGCAATCACCAAAGAAATCACCATGCAAGACGATTTCTTAAATGCTGTCGATGAAGGTAACGTACAGTACAGGAAAGATTCCAAATGTACCCACAGAGGGTTTTGTTATGACAAACCGTGGTGCAGCCAACCTGAACATAGAGATAAGCAAGCCTACTGACTCGGACAAGATAACCAATGTATCTATCGGTCTTGAGCGTGCCGTTGCCAAAATCGAACTGACCCAAAAACAAGAGACTTTTCCCCTGAAAGATCCCAACGGAGAGGTGTATTGTACCATAAAACTCAACACATTCAGAATGTTGAACCTGGCAACTAAATTCTACACATTCCGCCACACAGCCACATTGAATAGCTTTCAGGAGCCGGCTTCGTATACGGAAGAAAACTTTGGTGACATTCCCGATGTCAACGGTTATCTAATCGATCCTTATTTCTTCAAGAAAACAGTGGAAGGTGCCAAAGATTTCACAAATGCCGACGGTTTCTTCGCACAAGCATTAGTAGATACTGACATCAACGACAATAACTGGGCAGGCATGGCTCCGGCAAATAGCTGGTCACGCATCTACTGTCTGGAGAACTGTATGTTCGTTGATGCACAATTGAATGCATACAGTACCGGAGTAATGTTCAAAGCCAACATGGACATCGCCACTAACCGCGTTTTCGACGAAAATGGTACCAATATAAACAATCCGTCCAACTGGCCTACCAAGATGTTCTATTTCAATTATAACTTCTACATCAGTGTAGATGCAATACGTAAACAGGTTCTGAATAACTTACCGTCAGATGTCACAGACGATTCGGACACAGAGACTCTTGCCAAATACAGTATCAAGCGTTTCAAGAAAACCGAGAACTACGCATGCTACTACAACTACTGGATCAAGCACGAGGATAATTATGAATCTACAGAAATGGGTGTAATGGAATTCGGTATTGTCCGTAATAATATATATCGTCTGTCTCTGTCAGCAAAGTGGCAGGACTCGGTAGTGGAGATCCTTACATTGAGCCGGAACAACCGGATGAATACAAGGCAGAACTGAACATCAACATCGATGTTTTTCCGTGGGCCGTACGTAACCAAGATGTAGAACTTGAATAAGTAGTACCGGCCAACTGAATTAAAATCATCATAAATGCGTTCATTTTACTACATATTATCTGCATTGTCGCGTTGTTCTCGTCCTGTGATTGGGTGAATGACGATTTATCAGACTGTCCTACAGGAACTTGGTTAAAGATATCATATACCTATAACATCCTGAACGTGGACGCTGCATCTACGCAGGTAGGAGACATCACCATTTTTGCTTTCGACAAGAACAACAAGTATGTGGACAGACTGGACGTAGACAGTATCACATTACATCAAGGCTACTGCATGGTAAGACTACCGTTTCCCCGAAGAAACTTATCACCTGCTTATATGGGGAGGGATATCCGGCTACCAGTATCAGCTCCCGAATCTCAAGGCTGGACAAACTGAACGGAAATCTCTGAATATATCGCTGGCATGTGACAATAAGAATCAGTTTAACAGGAAACTGAATGCACTCTTTCACAGTAGCCTTGAAAATATTACTATCAGTGAAGAATATCAGGTCATCACTGCCGGACTGGTGAAAAATACGAATTACTTCTCGTGTATCCTACAGGATGAGAACAATCTTCCTCTACGACAAGAGGACTTCGCTTTCACCCTAGAATCCACCAACGGTGTAATAGACTATACAAATACTCCTGTCGGCACAACTCCGACCTGTTATCTTCCATATCGACAGGAACTGTCTCTGACTTCCGAACAAATCCCCATCATTCACGCCAGATTAAATACACTGCGCATCATGAAGGGAGACGACACAACATTATCAATAAAACATACACCAAGCGGGAAAACTATTCTGCACCTACCACTCACCCAGTATTTATTGTTATCAAAAATTATCCTAATAACATAGGTGACATAAGTGATCAAGAATATCTTGACCGAGAAGATTCTTACACACTCATGTTCTTTATACAATCATCGGACACGGGGATTCCGAGGATTCCAACAATGAAAGTAAACGACTGGATTATACGTCTGAATGATTCTGAACTAGGATCATAGAAAATTAAGAAATAAGTATTTATACAACATAATATAGGTGAGATGTAAAAAAAGGCTACTGTGAAGTACCCAAGCGGGCTTTTGCCCTCATAGCATATAAATATTCCCACTCAAATAAAACGGCATAATCTTTGAGAAACCGTTTTATTCATTGTTTGTTTTGTTTGTATTAAGTGCATCCATTCCAAGAGAGGAACGGATGCACTGTTTGTTTTATAGATGACTAGAATATCAAAGCCTTATCAACTTCTGAAATAATAGAATTAAAGAAGCTATATGAAAACAATACAGCCTTTCATCTTTTGTCATGGAACCGATATCCAAGCCCCAGCATCAGATTGTTGGGATCTTTAAACTTGCTCAACTGGTATCCAACGTGCAGGAACAAGTGGCGTGTGACATAAGTTTTGAGAGCTAGAATCTGGTAGAATCCCTGCGTATCATCTCCATGGCATACCAGATTCCGTCCTAGCCCGGCATTGATTGAGAAAATGGGCATTACCAATTCTGCCCGAAGAGACACCCCCACTGCAAATTGTTCGCGGAAAGGAGGACGATGAAACTTCAAATCGCCCGAATAACTTCCTTCCAATTTATAATCCTTAATATTGGCACTCTCGTCAAATTGCGCATCTGCGGAAAGCCCCGCCCGGAAGTAGTTATTGAAATTGTACATCGGAGCGAAGTTAAGCCCTACAATACCAAACGAACCGGGAACCAGACTCGGTATATTGTCCTTTACGAATCCCCTCTTACGAGTGGCACCGTATATTACCAGATCATAACTGACATGCGGCTTTATAAATACCCGCTTGGGGGATACTGTTCCGAGTGTCTCATCCGCATCTCCAAAGGTGCGTACAATGCCGACTCTCCCACCGATCACATTGAGTCCACCATTAGGATAATGCGTGTTTCCGTTAGAAAAATGTGTGAAGTCCACACCTGCGGCCAATTTCCATTGCGGATGAAGCTGCCAGTTCAGCATAAAACCCAGATTGATATATGCATTGATTTTAGAACCGATAACCTCATTCTGCGGATTATATAGCCCGTCATATTGTTTCCAACCGAAAGAAGCACCGAAATTCCACTCATAATCCAACGATAAGAGGGATGAAAGCCGTACAATAGGTGCCCCTTGAAAAGCATATACCGCCACCGGATTTCCCAGTTCAGCGGGAGAGTGGAAGGTATTATAAGATACACCTATCCCCTGATAGGCATGGGGGTACAGCCGGCCTAATCGGGAATCTTTATTGAACCGGAAAGCATACTTCAGATGTAGGGAAAGTGACCGGTCAATGGTTTTCTGCCGTGCATTATCGCCTTCGAGGAAACTGTTTGTCGGAGCTACATACCCCCGGACGAATATCAAAACCAATCTGATGCTTCACAATTGTCTGAGCCTTCAGATTCCCGCCAACTACAGAAATCGTCAACAGACAAATAATGTATAGTAACCGTCCGGTATTCATATCTTTAGTCATTTGATATTTTCTCGTGTTATGTAATATGCAGCAGGCATTTTATTTTGCAACGTGCCGTTTATGGTCCGCCGTTTCCCGGTCTTTGGGTGAACAGCATAGAGGGCGTATCTAGTTTCAAACCAGTAATACTCTATCAGCACAGTGATACGCTGGGTCGTATAAGGTGGAATAGAGACCTCTATCTGTTCCGTATTGGAAAAAGGTAATGTTTGCTGCTTGGAAGTATATCGCACCTGTTTACCGTTCATCTGCAAATGACCGTTTTCTACGCTTGGTATCTCTACTGTCAGGTTACTTTCTCCCAATAGTTGAAAAAAGTTCCGGCATGTCGCTTCTGAACATCACTTCATGATAAACATTCTCGTAAGGAGACAGTAAACACGGATAGTCAATACCCCAGCCATTAGGTTGCACAAAACTCCTTTTTGCTTCGATTCTTTTCTCATAAGAATCCTCGTCTAAAGAATAATAAGTGATATGATCAATCACATACCTGTCCGATGGTGAAATATCAACGTATATCTCCTGAGACTCATATTCGTTGCTCACCGTAAGTTTGAATTGAAAGTGAGTAGAACGGGCATTCTCTTCTACTGCAATCTTCAGTTCCCGGGGATTACTACGTTCGATAGTGAAACCGATCAATTCCTCATTGCACACAATCTTACCCTGTCCTTTAAGGTATGGAAATTGGTCCGTTGTTATCAGATCACCACCCGCATCATACACTGCATACGAATAGGTAAAACCTTCATCATACGTATACACTCCCCAATACGTCCCAATTGGAAGAAGCAAACCGAATGATTTTGGTGTCGCCATTGCCATCCAAAGTCAGTTCGGAATCGGCAGACCGGAAATCGTCAACAAATACATCACCGTTACAACCATAAAACACCAATAGAATAAGAATATATTCCGTTAAGTTTATGAATATCTTCATGTTGTTTAGCTCTAGTCATTACATTGAGGACAAAAGTAATATATATTTTTAGAACTCAATGGCTTTAACCCATGTAAAAATATAACTAAAGTTACATACAACAAGCGAATAACAAATCTAATCAAACAATTCTTTCAATACCTCAAGTGATTTCAATACCGGGAAATCCGGCAGATGCAGACGATAATATTCATTCATAATGTTCAGGCAGCGGGTACGCTCCAACCGGTTCATGGTGAAAAGATGCATCGTTTCATAATTCATGCGCATCAACTGGCGGAGTCGCCCTGCCTCCTCAGGATTAATATAGGAAGAATGCAGTTGGGGACGAATGGAAGTGAAACAGGCATTCAATAAATCGAAGTAATCGCCGGTATGATAATCTTCCAGGTTCGGGTAAAGCCCCAGAAAACGCGAAAGACGCATCAGAAAAACCAGATGGAAATTGGCAAAGCCTCTCCACACTCATCCAGCCAAATGATGGAATGTTGCAGATAAGCAAATAACGGACGGTTCTCCGCCTCCTCCCGAACTGCCCGATAGAGGAACTCTGACAAGAAAAGTGCCATTGAAGATTTATACGGGTCATAGGGAATAGAAGAAAAGGGATAAAAAGATTTCGCCTCCTTGATGCGATAAAGTGTCGCATTCGGACGATAGTCGGCCTCAAACTCAATAAAAGACAACGGCTGGAAAAGCACCGACTTCACTGCCGCCTTTCGCGAACGAGGTACTGCGACAAGAAAAGAAGCCCTGCCGGATAACTCCGTGTACATATCTACAATGATAGAAGTATCATTATATTTGAGCGTATGAAGAACTATTCCTTTCGTTTTTTGCAGCATATACTTGCATATTTCAATCCGGTAGCAAAACTACAAAAAAAATGCGACCAATGCCCTATTTCATCCTGAAACAGTCTTTTTAATCTTCCGTACTTTTAAGAATCCAAAACACATAATAACCAGAAGTAAACCAATGAGCCCCCTCTTATGAGCCAGAAAGTGAATGTAGATTCTCCTTGGCCTACTTCATCTGTAAAGCCGAACTCACTTTTACATCCGGCTTCCTGAAGAATCTGTTGATAAAGCAGTTTCATATCGTAGGCCTTATCCGTAGCAATAAAGAATTTGCCACTCTCTATCTTACAATTCACATAAGGAGCTGTAAGAATGACACCATTGAATAAGAATCCGATATGCTTGCCTATTGACTTTTCCGTCGCTTCAGCCCAAGTCGTTTTATGAGAGTCGTCCAATACTCCGAGAATACGGTAAGCCATATTGTCCTCGTTCGAGTCCGACACTGAATCCAGTTTTATCCTTGCGAAATCTTTCACTGTCACAATCGGGTCTGCCGACAAACTGTCATGCTCCATATCAATCACATAATACCAGCCGTTAGGACGGACAGAAGTACTCTCAAATGAAGAAAAGCCGCACCAAAGAAGCAACAAAAAAAAGATAAATAAAATAGTTCTCATAATATATTTAATTTAGAGTGATTATCGGAAATAGTTAGTAAATAGGAACATAAGCTATTCAATCAGTTATTTTGTATCATATCTTCCAGCCTTCTCCATGCTTTATTCGCTTCAAGGAGTTGTCCCACTTTCCGATATAAATGCCGGAATACAAAGATATCAAGAATGACCAGCAACAACACAATACCTACAATAATACATCCCCGTACAAGAGTAGCATAAATGATGAACCAGGCAAGGAACGGAACAAAAGCAACATAAGTACTGATGTATCCCCAATAAAGCGATGATTTATACTGCAAAACATGAAGAATCTGGCGTTCCAAATCATATTTCATGCATCCTGCTTGTTTGAGTTTATAATACTGAAACAGATTTATCCCGAAGGGTACCGAGATGGCAATAAAGAATACTATATCCGACATGGCCAGGAAAAAGGGGTCAATCAGAATGTAAACTAAAACATTCAAAAACAAAAAAACAGAATCCCCAGAGAGATCCGTTCATACCATAATAACCGGTTATAGCTGGTCATTCTCTTCTTTGCGAGCATTTCTTCAACTTGCTGCCTTTCGACAACTTCCTGACAGTTGATCTTATCATTAAATTGTCCCCATGCCTTTTTAGTTCATCAAATTCCATATTATATTCTATTTATCGGTTCGACATCTTTTTTCAGTTTCTCTTTAATACGATGAATACGGATGGCCACATTATTGCGACCCACTCCTACTATTTCCGCTATTTCATCATAACTTTTTTCATCCAACCAAAGCATAATATACATCTTATCTACATTATCTAATTGATGTATAAGCTGATACAGATGTTTCATGCATTCGTCATGTTCGCAATCATCCAGTATATCTATGTCTTGTTTCAATGGTACATAATCATAATTCTTCTTTTTCCGCAGGTTTGTGATGCAAGTGTTGAGCGTAATCCGATATATCCATGTGCTCACGCTACTATGACCTTTAAAGTTCCGAAAGCTCTTCCACAAACTAAGAACGACATCCTGATACAAATCATTAATATCATCATTGTCCCTCGCATACATAAAACATATCTTATAAATGATACGTTTGTTCTGCAATAGCATATCTATAAATTCTTTATTGTCATTCATCGTTCTTAGCATTTGTCCCGTTAGTCGTCAAAATAATCATTTAGTTACAAAGAGAAACATAAAAACTGCATTTTTATGACTTTGCAGATTTCTTTTTAAACCGGATTACATTCTTACAAAGAAAAAAAACAAGTTCGCGATTTAAATCGGAAATAAACTTTCCTATATATTAAGGTATACAAGTATATATACTTCCCGGTATTTTTAAGAGAGCGTACATTTTCTCACAAAAAATCTGCCATTTATTCCACTGATTTTCAATATAAAACAAAACATCAAGAGAAAAAAACGACTATTTTATCGAAAAAATTTACCTTTGCATCCGCAATCGAGAAACAAACACAGATTCGAGAGAGCAAAAAGCAGAAATGCTACAACAGGATGGCCCGTTCGTCTATCGGTTAGGACGCAAGATTTTCATTCTTGAAAGGGGGGTTCGATTCCCCCACGGGCTACAAGTAAAAAATAAAGAACTAAAAAAATAGATTAGTCGAGATGGCAAATCACAAATCATCACTGAAGAGAATCAGACAAGAAGAGACAAGAAGACTTCACAACAGATATTATGGTAAGACCATGAGAAACGCTGTTAGAAAACTTCGTGCAACTACTGACAAGACAGAAGCTGTTGCAATGTATCCTGGCATCACCAAGATGTTGGATAAGTTAGCTAAACAAATGTTATTCACAAAGAATAAAGCTAACAATCTGAAATCTAAGCTCGCTCTTTACATCAACAAGCTCGCTTAATAATAGAAAAATAACAATTCTATATAGCATTCAGGCTGAACTTTTAAGTTCGGCCTTTTTGATTTTAACTGTGTATAGACACTGACTATCAAGTCTATTAAAAGTACAGAATCCACTTTCATTCTTTATTTTTCACTGATTATTCTTCGTCAAGTCGACAATTTTCACTATATTTGCTCTGTTATTATAACTTAGAAAGGCAATTATGAGCGAAGAACAAATCACTCCCAATAACGGGTCTTATTCTGCGGATAGTATCCAAGTATTGGAAGGTCTTGAAGCAGTAAGAAAACGCCCTGCGATGTACATTGGTGACATCAGCGTCAAGGGACTTCACCACTTGGTATACGAAATCGTTGATAACTCCATTGACGAAGCACTGGCCGGGTATTGCGACCATATCGAAGTGACAATCAACGAAGATAATTCAATCACCGTACAGGATAACGGACGCGGTATTCCGGTTGACTATCACGAGAAAGAAAAGAAGTCGGCGCTGGAAGTAGCCATGACCGTCTTACACGCCGGAGGTAAGTTCGACAAAGGTTCTTACAAAGTTTCCGGAGGTTTGCACGGTGTAGGTATGTCTTGTGTAAATGCACTGTCAACACACATGACTACACAAGTATTCCGCGATGGTAAGATCTACCAGCAGGAATACGAGATCCTGAGGCAAACCGCTATATTCGGTAAAGGAAGTCGGTACAGCCGACATTACGGGAACCCGCCAACAATTCTGGCCGGATGGTACCATCTTTACTGAAACAGTATACGACTATAAGAATCTGGCTGCACGTTTGCGCGAATTGGCATATCTGAACGCCGGTCTGCGCATCTCTCTGACTGACCGTCGGGTAGTGAATGAAGAAGACGGCAGTTTCAAGAGCGAGGTATTCTATTCAGAAGAAGGTTTGAGAGAATTCGTACGCTTTATCGAGTCCTCACGTGAGCACTTGATTAACGATGTCATCTATCTGAACTCCGAAAAGCAGGGAATTCCTATTGAAATCGCAATCATGTACAATACTTCTACAACGAAAACGTTCACTCATACGTCAATAACATCAACACAATCGAAGGGTGGTACGCACTTGCAGGTTTCCGTCGTGCGCTGACTCGTACGCTGAAGAAATATGCCGAAGACAGCAAGATGCTGAAAAAGGTGAAGGTTGAAATCTCGGGAGACGACTTCCGTGAAGGTTTGACTGCCGTTATCTCTGTCAAGGTTGCCGAGCCACAGTTCGAAGGACAGACCAAAACGAAGCTGGGTAACAACGAAGTGATGGGTGCTGTAGACCAGGCTGTCGGCGAAGCCCTCACCTACTACTTGGAGGAGCACCCGAAGGAAGCCAAGCTGATTGTAGACAAGGTGATTCTTGCCGCCCAGGCACGTATCGCCGCACGTAAGGCACGCGAATCCGTACAACGCAAATCGCCGATGTCCGGCGGTGGCATGCCCGGTAAGTTGGCCGACTGCTCCAGCAAGGACCCAGAAGAATGCGAATTGTTCCTCGTCGAGGGTGACTCGGCAGGTGGTTCTGCCAAGCAAGGCCGTAACCGTATGTTCCAAGCTATCCTGCCGCTTCGCGGTAAGATTCTGAATGTGGAAAAGGCCATGTGGCACAAGGCATTCGAGAGCGACGAAGTAAACAATATCATCCAGGCGCTGGGCATCCGTTTCGGCGTGGACGGTGAAGACAGCAAGGAAGCAAACATAGAAAAGCTGCGTTACAAGAAGATTATCATCATGACCGATGCCGACGTCGATGGTTCTCACATCGACACACTGATCATGACGCTCTTCTTCCGCTACTTCCCGCAAGTTATCCAGCAGGGTTGCTTGTACATCGCCACTCCTCCCCTTTACCTTTGCACCAAAGGCAAGGCGAAAGAGTATTGCTGGACAGACCAACAACGCCAGAAGTTTATCGACACTTACGGCGGTGGTTCAGAAAATGCAGTACATACACAACGCTACAAAGGTTTGGGTGAAATGAACGACCATCAGTTGTGGGATACGACCATGAATCCGGAAAACCGCATGCTGAAGCAGGTGCATCTTGAAAATGCAGCCGAAGCCGACTATATCTTCTCCATGCTGATGGGTGAAGACGTCGGCCCGCGCCGCGATTTCATCGAGAAAATGCAACGTATGCAAATATTGACGCTTAATAAATAATAAATAACCAACCTCACATCTTACAACGAGGAAGCCCCGGACGGGCAGGATAATCCTGCTGACCGGGGCTTTTCCTTTATCCCTCTTCTCCTCCAAAGAAGAGGCCCGTCTCCGCACAGAAGAACTATAGGATTCCTTGTTTTTTCATCTCTTCCACTACCAATTCCAGCTCTGCATACCAGTCCTCACCAAACTTACGGATAAGCGGCTCTTTCAGAAACTTGTACACGGGCAGATTTTCCTTTTGCCCCAACAGTATAGCGGCTTTGCAGACATCCCAACGATGATAGTTCACTGCCTTATAGAGTCCGTAGTTCCCCACCCTTATCGGATAGAGATGACAGGATATGGGTTTGTAGAAGTTGGTCCTACCCTCACGGTAAGCCTTTTCGATGGCACAATAGCAACAGCCTTTATCATCATAGCAGGTAAAGACGCAATCCTTGTTGTTCACAATAGAAGTCACCAGGTCACCTTCACAATCGGTATAGACCACACCTTGCTCCTCTATCACGGTGCGAGCTTCGGGAGAAAGCTCGTCCCAAATCAGCGGAAGCACCTCTTCCAGTTTCTCCACCTCGTCCAGCTCTACGGGAGCACCGGCATCGCCCTCAATGCAGCAAATCCCCTGGCAGGCACCCAAGTCACACAAGAACTTCTCGCGCAAGACATCGAAAGAAACCACAACATCACCAATCTGTATCATAATCGTTCTATTGAAAAAAGACGCGGATTATCCGGATTGCACAGACTCAACTTTAAGAGCATCCGTGGAATCCGTATAATCCGCGTCTAAATATTGTTACGGCTTTGACGCCTTACTTAATCAAATCCTTACCAGTCATTTCGGCCGGCTGCTCCATACCCAAGATATGCAGGATAGAAGGAGCTACGTCAGCCAATACACCGTTCTCAACCTTGGCGTCCTTGTTTGCAGTAACGTAAACGAAAGGAACGGGGTTCAGAGAGTGGGCAGTATTCGGAGTACCATCCTCATTCAGAGCATGGTCGGCATTACCGTGGTCAGCGATGATGATTACTTCATAATCGTTGGCTTTGGCAGCCTCAACCGTATCTTTCACACATTCGTCGATAGCTTTCACTGCTTTCTCGATAGCTTCGTAGATACCTGTATGACCTACCATATCACCATTAGCGTAGTTCACAACAATGAAATCGAACTTCTGGGTCTTGATAGCTTCTACCAATTTATCCTTCACCTCGTAAGCACTCATCTCAGGCTTCAAGTCGTAAGTAGCAACCTTCGGAGAAGGAACCAGGATGCGCTCTTCAGCATCGTAGGGAGTCTCGCGGCCACCGTTGAAGAAGAAAGTCACGTGTGCATACTTCTCTGTTTCGGCAATGTGCAGCTGGGTCTTGCCATTGGCAGCAAGATATTCGCCCAATGTGTTCTGTACATTCTCCTTATCAAAAAGGATATGTACACCCTTGAAGCTGGCGTCATACGGAGTCATGCAGTAGAACTGCAGGCCCGGAATGGTTTGCATGCCTTGTTCGGGCATATCTTGCTGGGTGAGGACAACGGTCAACTCCTTGGCACGGTCGTTACGGTAGTTGATGAAGATAACAACATCACCCTCCTTGATAGTACCGTCGAAGTTACCATTTACAATCGGCTTGATGAATTCATCCGTAACGCCTTCGTCGTAAGACTCCTGCATAGCCTGGACCATATCCGTAGCGACCTTGCCTTCACCGTTTACCAACAAATCGTAGGCAACCTTCACACGCTCCCAACGTTTGTCGCGGTCCATGGCATAGAAACGTCCCACGATGGAAGCAATCTTGCCGGCAGACTTCTCGCAATGAGCAGTCAGCTGCTCAATGAAGCCTTTACCACTCTTCGGGTCGGTATCACGACCGTCCATAAAACAGTGGATGAAGGTATTCTCGATACCGTATTCCTTGGAAATATCGCAGAGTTTGAACAAATGGTCAAAAGAGCTGTGCACGCCACCGTTGCTGGTCAGTCCCATAAAGTGGATATTCTTGCCGTTTTCCTTTGCATATGAGAAAGCAGAAACAATTTCCTTGTTCTTCAGGATGCTGCCATCGGCACAAGCACGGTTAATCTTCACCAAATCCTGGTAAACGATACGTCCGGCACCGATATTCAAGTGTCCTACTTCGGAGTTACCCATCTGTCCGTCGGGCAAACCTACGTTCTCACCGCTTGCCTGAAGCTGGGAATGAGGATAAGTTGCCAGCAGGCTGTCCCAATAAGGAGTGGGTGTGTTAAAGATTACATCGTCTTTACCTTGATCGCCGATACCCCAGCCGTCAAGAATCATTATCGAAATCAATAAAGAAGTATATATGCCTGATTCCGGTGAAAAAGACTACGTGCTTATTTTCGAACCCCTGCCTGAAGAAACTCAAACGATCCACCTTCTCAGCCCGACTAATTATGAAGGGAATACATACGATATTTCCTTGATTCCGCAGAAAGGAAAGAATACTCCTCCACTAGCTGCCGTCAAGGGTAACTGGTTCAAGACAGACGGCTCCGGTCAGTGGGAATACGGAATTTACGATTCAATCACGATCATGAATAATCGGATATACACCAATGAAAGTATCCGCAAGAAAGGGAAACGAATTGAGATGACCGTTAAAGACAAACAAAATGGGACTATCCGTACATTGTTGATAACCCCGCAAAAGAGTGGCAACTGTATTATAAAAACAGACCAAACAAATGAATTATCGTATACCCGCCAAAAGGCTGCCATAAGCACAATAGAGCCGGACAATGGTTTTCAACAGTTCTTCCGTAAAGATACCGCCTGTCTGCAAGGATATATCGATGGCTACGACCCGCGTTTGGGATTCGAGACAGGACTTGTTTATCTATCAAATGAACTCACCCGTGAAGATTATCCTACTGTTGTGCAAATAGATAAAGACGGAAGTTTTACATGCAAGTTCGTTATTCATCATCCGGTAGAGCAATCATTAACCCTCAACAATGACTGGATTCCATTCTATATTGAACCCGGACAAACTCTCACCATGTACATTGACTGGGAAGCAATCATGGCTCGAAGCCGTGCACGCGATCATTATTTTCCGATTAACAATATAGCATATATGGGACCGACAGCTCCCTTCTCCTATATACTATCCGATTTTAGCAAGTCTATTCCTTATCGGTACGAAGATTTATCCAAATCACAAAAGACACTTACTCCCAACCAATACAAGGAACACATGAGACCTATCATCGCACAATGGAGACATATTGCCGATTCCGTATGCCGGGTCTACCACCCCTCCCTGAAGGCAGTTTGCCTGATTAAAAACAAAGTAAAACTGCAAACAGGAAATGCATTCTTCGATTTTGCAATGAGCAGGGATTATTATGCCAAACAAGATACGGCCAATCAAGCCTTGAAAGTAAAGGAAGATGATTCGTATTACGATTTCCTAAAAGAGATGCCACTTGACGATAAAACAATTCTCGCAGATGAGAAAGCGGACATCTTCACCAATCGCTTTGAATTTATGGCTCCCCTCCGAAAAGCTTATTCGGACGAAGTCGAAGGATCGGTGGAGATTCCTTTACTTACCCAGAAAAAGCCTCTCTTGACATTCCTGAAAGAAAAAAGGAGTGAAACTTAATGCTGAACAAGAAGCGATAAGGCAAAAACAGGAAAAACTTGCCGGACAAGAAATAAAAATAACGCTTGCAGAACTTCAAGAAGATGACAGGAAGACCAGTGCTCTATTTAAACAAGAAGAAAAACTGGTAAAAGAATACATGGACTATATCAATAAACAGAAACCTTCTCAAAAAGAAAAGTCACAGCAAGAAGAAGATAGGGCCAGCATAACAATGGAACAGAAATATGAAGAGAAGAAAAATGCCATTATCGCCCGGCTATGCAATACTCCCAACCCTTTGCTCTGGCAAATAGCCAAAGTACGCCGTCTCAATCTTATGACCTACAAAATATAAAAACAAAAACAATTGCTCGTGAATATATAGACAGCCTCAAGCAAGAATTTACCGCCCCTTCTTAGTTGCCGAAACTGAACAATTGTTTGAAAATGCTTATCCTTCGGAAGATGCTAAATCATACCAACTCCCGGAAGGCAAAGCAACCGACATTTTCCGCAATATCATCAAGAATCATCCGGGCAAAGTACTATTTGTTGACTTTTGGGCCACTAGCTGCGGGCCTTGCCGTAGCGGAATAGAAGCAACAGCAGACTTGCGCAAGAAGTACAAAGATCATCCGGAGTTCCAGTTTATTTATATCACCGGAGAAAGAGAATCTCCGGCAGGAGCTACAAACAATATGTCGAAAAGCATCTGAAAGGAGAAGCAAGTTATTATGTCACCGGAACGGAATATAATTACCTCCGCCAACTTTTCCATTTCAACGGCATTCCTCATTACGAACTCGTAGAGAAAGACGGCAGTATCTCCAATGAAAAATTAAGTAGTTACAGTATCGGACAATATTTGAAGAAACGTTTCGGTACTTCCGAACCTTCGGAAACAGAGCAGCACGCAGAGTAAGTACGGACTGCAAACAGTAGAAATTCGAAAAAACGGTGCAAAAGAATGGAAGCCAGCTTGATTTTCCGTACCTTTGCACCGCTTTTAAATTAAAATCATAGAAATATGGACGATTCAAACCCGCGAACGTGCACTAATAGTATTAATTAAAGCGAACAGAGCCATTGAAAACTGATGCCTCTGCTCGTGAAAACAAACGAAAGGAGGCAATAAGATGAGAACATATCTTTATTGTGAAGCTGGCTTTGTGGAAAAAGCTCAATGGCTTCCTAATAGCTGGGTAAATGTAGTATGCCCAAACAATGATGACTTTGAATTTCTGACTAAAACACTCAACGTACCCGAATCATTTCTTAATGACATAGCCGATACGGACGAACGTCCGCGTACGGATACGGAAGGTAACTGGCTGTTGACGATTCTGCGTATCCCGGTGCAGAACAAGCAGAACGGAAGTCTGCCTTTCGCCACTGTACCGATTGGAATTATCACCAATAACGAGATTATTGTGTCCGTCTGTTATCACAACACCGATTTGCTACCGGATTTCATAGAGCATACCCGTCGAAAAGGGATTGTTGTACGCAACAAGCTGGATCTGATTTTCCGGATGATCTACTCGTCTGCCGTATGGTTCCTGAAATACCTGAAGCAGATAAATATAGACATCAGCGCCGCAGAAAAGGAACTGGAACGTAGTATCCGCAACGAGGACCTGCTTCGCTTGATGAGACTGCAGAAAACCCTTGTCTACTTCAATACCTCCATTCGTGGCAATGAAGTAATGATCGGTAAGCTTAAGACTATTTTTCAGGATACGGATTATCTGGACACTGAACTAGTGGAAGATGTAATTATCGAGCTGAAACAGGCGCTTAACACGGTGAATATTTACAGTGACATTCTCACGGGACAATGGATGCCTTCGCCTCCATTATCTCAATAACGTGAATACTATCATGAAACGCATGACAAGTCTGTCTATCGTCCTAATGCTCCCTACATTGATTGCCAGTTTCTATGGTATGAATGTAGATATTCACCTGGAAGAGGTACCCTTTGCTTTCTCTTTGATCGTGCTCTTTTCCATCGGATTGTCAACTCTTGCGTTTGTAATATTCCGGAAGATTAAGTGGTTCTAAACAAAAACAGCTTACCATCTGTCATCTTTATTGAGGAAAATGAAGGCCGTAATTTAATAATACGTTTTTTCTTCTATAGAGAATATTAAAAAGAGAATGTTTAAGAGAGAGAAATTATTTCTTATCCTTCTTTACTGCTTTTCTTCCGCCCAACGGAATAGAAACTCCAACGAATCCATTCACAGAGTTAGAGTTCTTTGCCTAAGAACATATAGTCAGTTCCGACAAACAGAGGACCTAATTTCAGACCCAGACCGAAAGATTTACCTGCAGACTGAATGGCCGAATAGCTAAGTGCTACGTTCAGCCAGCTCTTCGGACGGTAGTTTGCAGAGAATGTTAACTCTGTAAGAGCGTCAGGCTGTACAAAACGAGTGGTAGACAATACACCAACAGCTAATTTGTTATTGAAGAAACCATATTCTGCACCTAACACCAATGTAGAAGCAAGACGAGATTTACGAGATTCTTTAGCATCGCTTACTTCGAGTTGCAACATGTCATAGTCAAGTACATCACCATTTGTTACACGGTCCATATATCCTTGAGCGTCATTCTGCAACTGCTTTACAGCGTTCATCACAGATGTATTCGGATTAGCGGGATCAACCATATTTGCATAGGTACTTCCTTTAATATCAATCGGATCCGGATTAGCAGATGCAATCTTTGTACTTGATTTTGACCAAGAGATAAAACCTAAGTCAAGAACAGAAGCAGATACAGTCAGATTATCCAATATTTTATAAGAAGCTCCCAAATCAATACCAAAACCGTACCCAGCTATACCCAATTTACCGCTATCGAAATCAAAGTCAGTTACATAATCTCTTACCCTCTTCTTCTTGCAATTCCAAGCCTTTGAAAGAACTCTTCAGTTCGGCACCAACAGTCAAGTTTGCATGGTAATTATCAAATTTTGCTTTCAATTCAGTAGCTTGTTTAATAGCTTCTTGTTGGCTTAAGCCACTCAATAATTTTCATCTGACCACTTTGCAATCTCTGCATCACTGGGCAGATTAGCACTCATTGCCACATTTTTGAGTTTCAACTCCATGTTACCAATACCCAATAAAGCTTTCACTCTAGCACCAACTGTCAAACGGCTATTAATCTGACGTGAAAGTCCTAAACCAATTTCAGTATAAGCATTAATGTTCAATTGCTGACCACTAATATCATAGTTACTATTTCTCCAGTTTTCTTCAACTGTTTCCATCTCATTCAAGAAGGTAAACATATTCTTTGTCAGGTTAGCACCGATATCTGTACGAAGACCGATATTGAATGACCAGAAGTTCTTTCCTTTATACCATCCTGCAGAAAGAATTTCTGTACTGAAGTTCACATTCAATTTATTATTATCTTTCAGACGATTCATAAAATCTGGTTTAGTATAGAAATCGTCACCATCATCAATAATATCAATGATATCTTGATAACCTAATGAAGTAGAACCAACCGTTGCATTGACGGCACCTATCACCGGAAGGTTAAAATAACCTTTCGTCGGTGTTAAAGCGGGATTCAATTGCTGACGATAGTGAGTACCTTCCATGAAATAGGAAGTACGTAAAAACTGTGCATTTGCAGAAAGAGTGCAAACCAACATAATAAAAAAAAATACCCCAATGAGCTTAGAAGACCATAATAGCTTGTTCGTTGCCATGATTTTAAACTTTTTAATTCTTATTATTGTTCGCAAAGATATAGCATTTCAATAACAAATAAAAGCACTAGGCAACACTTTTTTAGCCTAAACGGAACAATTCAAGCACTAAACAGGCTAAAATCGTGCTTATTCTGCAAAAAAATGTAGAAAATATAATTTAAGAAAGGAACAACGGGAATTAAAAGTCCAAAGAAAGTTGTTCACCTCCCAACAAATTAAAAGTCATGCGATGGTATGGCGTAGTGCCACGTTCGGCAATGGCGGCACGATGTTTTTTAGTTGGATAACCTTTATTGTTATCCCAATCATAATATGGATATTCTTCGTGAAGACGGTTCATATAATCATCACGATAGGTTTTCGCCAAAATAGATGCAGCAGCTATCGAAAGGTATTTTCCGTCGCCTTTGATTACCGTGGTATGCGGGATACCGGGATATTTATTGAACCGGTTTCCGTCAATGAGCAAGTGTTCGGGACGGGTGGACAGTTGATCCACAGCACGATGCATTGCCAGAAAAGACGCATTAAGGATATTTATCTCATCTATCTCTTCGGGTGAAACGATACCCACCGCCCATGCTATCGCTTCACGTTCTATTACCTCACGCAGAGCATAACGTTGCTTTTCCGTCAGTTGTTTGGAATCATTCAACAGTTCATTTTTAAAATCTTTCGGAAGAATAACTGCAGCAGCATAAACCGCTCCCGCCAAACATCCACGACCGGCCTCATCACATCCGGCTTCAATCAGATTCTCGTTCAAATAAGGTAATAACATATTTATCGTTTTTATCTCTGCAAAGGTAAATGAAATAAAAAAAGGAGACCTAGATTCCGGTCTCCATTTTCTTATCTTTTTAACACAAAATCCTTAGAATAGACTCCAGGCAACAGTCAGACCTGCCATAACAATGGCAACCATGCTCATAAGCTTTATCAGGATATTCAAACTCGGACCGGATGTATCTTTAAACGGGTCGCCCACCGTATCGCCCACCACCGTTGCCTTATGAACCTCACTTCCTTTTCCACCAAAGTTACCTTCTTCCACATATTTCTTTGCGTTATCCCATGCACCTCCGGCGTTAGCCATAAAGATGGCAAATACGAAGCCACTGCTCAATCCACCGATCAGCAAGCCCAGCACACCGGGAACACCAAAGATAAGTCCCGTAAAGATCGGGGCAATGATAGCAATCAATGAAGGAAGCACCATTTCGCGCTGTGCCCCCTTCGTAGAGATTTCCACACAACGTTCGTAATCCGGCTCGGCTTCTCCAGTCAGAATTCCCTTTATTTCACGGAACTGGCGGCGTACTTCCTCTACCATGTGGGCTGCTGCACGACCTACTGCATTCATGGTCAGACCGCAGAACAGGAATGCCATCATAGAGCCGAGGAACATCCCCGAAAGTACCTTCGGATTCATCAGGTTCACTTCATAATAGTTCATGAAGTCAATGAAAGTAGCATTTGCCACACTGATTGTATTTCCGTCCGAGAAAGTCAGATCCATATTGCCGAGACGAGTCAGTCCGATACGGATTTCTTCAATATAAGAAGCAAGCAAAGCAAGTCCCGTAAGTGCAGCCGAACCAATGGCAAAACCTTTTCCGGTAGCGGCAGTCGTGTTTCCGAGAGAATCGAGCGCATCGGTACGTTTGCGAACTTCTTCACCCAAGCCGGACATTTCCGCGTTTCCGCCTGCGTTATCCGCAATCGGGCCGTAAGCGTCCGTTGCCAAAGTGATTCCCAGCGTAGAAAGCATACCGACAGCCGCAATACCGATTCCGTACAACCCCATACCGATATTGGCAAAATCGCCGGCAGCAGCCAGTAGATAAGAAGCAATGATACCCACCACAACTGCAATAACGGGGATAGCCGTAGAAAGCATTCCCAACCCTATGCCGGAAATGATGACCGTAGCAGGTCCCGTCTTTCCGCTTTCGCTCAACTTCTGAGTAGGACGATAGGATTGGGAAGTATAATATTCAGTAGAACGGCCTATCACAATGCCGACAAGCAGGCCGACGACCACCGCACAGGAGATCCAAACCCAGTTCTGCAACTGCAAAAGCCACAGGATAAAGAAAGTAGCAACGACGATAAGTACAGAACTCAGGTTTGTACCGAACGCCAGCGAACCAAGCAGATCTTTCATTTTCGCATTCTCTTTGGTACGGACGGCGAAGATACCTATAATAGAAAGGATAATCCCGACAGCCGCGATCAACATCGGAGCAATAACCGCTTTGAACTGCATAGCCGTGTCCGAAGAATGAATAAAGGCAGCAGCACCAAGCGCGGCAGTTGCCAGAATCGAGCCACAGTAAGATTCGTATAAATCGGCTCCCATACCGGCCACGTCGCCTACATTATCGCCCACATTATCTGCAATTGTTGCAGGATTACGAGGGTCATCTTCGGGAATACCGGCCTCAACCTTACCTACCAGGTCGGCGCCTACATCGGCAGCTTTCGTATAAATACCTCCACCTACACGGGCAAAGAGCGCTTGTGTGGAAGCACCCATTCCGAAGGTAAGCATGGTGGTAGTGATAATGCAGAGTTTATGAGTCGGTGTCAGTGCGTCAGCAGGAATCACTTCGTTCAGCAACAAATACCAGAAAGAAATGTCGAGCAGGCCGAAACCGACTACGACAAGTCCCATTACCGCACCGCTCCGAAAGGCAATCCTCAATCCGGCATTCAGCGAACCGCGTGCCGCATTGGCTGTACGGGCTGATGCATAAGTTGCCGTTTTCATCCCCAGAAAACCGGAAAGGCCGGAAAAGAAACCACCCGTCAGGAAAGCGATAGGCACCCAAGCATTCTGAACGTGGAAACCGTAGGCCATGATTGAAAACAAAATGACCAGCCCCAGAAACACCCAGCCTACAATCTTGTATTGCTGTTTCAGGTAAGACATAGCGCCTTTGCGCACAGCAGCGGCAATCTTTATCATTTGGGGAGTACCTTCACTCTCTTTCATCATTTGCTTATGAAAGTAATAAGCAAAGCAGAGGGCTAACACGGAAGCGACTGGAACCAGCCAGAAAAGAATGCTATCCATAGGATCAATTTTTAAAGGGTTTACGGAGGCTAAAAGTATGGAAATCAAACGAAAAAAGCAAGTAAGTAAGATTATTTTTGAACAGTAGATGTACTCACTTTAATTGCCATGTCATTCCTCTCTTTCCGGCAAGCAGCTTGTCGGAGGGTTTGTTAAGTGGGACTTTATGGGAAGAGAAGCCGGTATAGTTCGATTGGAATACCGGTATAGTTAGGTTGGAGCACCGCTTTAGTTAGTCTGCCACGGCCGTGGAGAGTTCTTTCCACAGGCGTGACGAGATATTACCACGGGTGTGACGAATACTCTCCACGGCCGTGGCAAATTAACAATATCGGTATTCCGACAGAACAATACCTACCGGATAACAGATGTATAGCGGGTGTATAAGCTATGTTTAACGGTGACTTATTTACCGTAGAATTTAGCATCAGCATCAAAATCTGGCCCGTACATCATAAATTATCATTATCTTTGAGCGTTTTTATGCCTGTAAACTAACTAATACCCAATAATTATTACTCAAAACAACATGAAGAAACTATTTCTACTACTAATGGCTTTGTTTACCTTGGCACAAGTGAAAGCCCAGGAAAAGAGTGTTATCCAAATCTCAACGGACAACACAGACCTAATCCTTCAAGTAGCCCCTAACGGCCGACTTTATCAGGCTTATCTGGGTGACAAACTACTAAATGAGCAAGATATCAAGCACTTTTCGCCTTATGTAAAAGGTGGCAGTGACGGCAGTGTTTCTACACGCGGCTGGGAAGTCTATCCGGGTTCCGGTGCCGAAGACTATTTTGAACCGGCTGTAGCTATCACGCACAATGACGGGAACCCGAGTACGATTCTCCGCTATATATCCTCCGAGCAGAAGGCCGTGACAGGGGAACAGAGACTATTATCAACCTCAAAGACGACCAATATCCGGTAGAGGTAACACTGCATTACATCGCTTATCCGAAAGAAAACGTCATCAAGACGTGGAGCGAAATCAAGCACAACGAGAAGAAACCCGTCACCCTGTGGCGCTATGCTTCCACAATGCTTTATTTCTCCGACTCCAAGTATTTCCTAACCGAATTCAGCAGCGACTGGGCCAAAGAAGCACAAATGAGCACCCAGCAGTTACAGTTCGGAAAGACAGTAATCGACACCAAACTGGGAAGCCGTGCCGCCATGCATACCCACCCGTTCTTCGAACTTGGTTTTGAACAACCGGCACAAGAAACACAAGGCCGCGTGATGCTGGGTACGATCGGCTGGACCGGCAACTTCCAGTTTACATTCGAAGTAGACAACGTAGGTAACCTCCGTGTAATCCCTGCCATCAATCCTTATGCATCTGATTATGAACTGAAGCCGAATGAAGTGTTTACAACTCCTGAATTCATCTTTACTTTCAGCAACAACGGTACGGGCGAAGCCAGCCGCAACCTTCACGCATGGGCACGCAACTATCAGCTGAAAGACGGACAAGGCGACCGCATGACTTTATTAAACAACTGGGAAAACACTTACTTCAAATTCGACGAGCAACTCCTTTCCGAACTGATGAAAGAAGCCAAACATCTTGGGGTAGATATGTTCCTGCTGGATGACGGCTGGTTTGGCAACAAGCATCCTCGCAACAGCGACAATGCCGGACTGGGTGACTGGGAAGTGATGAAATCCAAACTGCCGGGCGGTATTCCTGCACTTGTGAAATCCGCCAAAGAAGCCGGAGTGAAGTTCGGCATCTGGATTGAGCCGGAAATGGTCAACCCGAAAAGCGAACTCTTTGAAAAGCACCCCGACTGGGCTATCACCCTGCCGAACCGCAAGACTTATTACTATCGTAACCGACTGGTACTCGATCTCAGCAACCCGAAAGTGCAGGACTTTGTGTTCGGCGTAGTCGACAACATCCTGACTGAGAATCCGGAAGTTGCCTATTTCAAGTGGGACTGCAACTCACCGATCACCAACGTCTATTCTCCCTACCTGAAAAACAAACAGGGACAACTTTATATCAACCATGTACGCGGCATATACAATGTACTCAAACGTGTGAAAGAGAAATATCCCAATACACCGATGATGCTCTGCTCCGGCGGTGGCGCCCGTTGCGACTACGAAGCTCTGAAATATTACACAGAATTCTGGTGCAGCGACAACACAGACCCGATAGAACGTCTGTTTATCCAGTGGGGATTCTCACAAATCTTCCCTGCAAAAGCAATGGACGCACACGTAACCAGCTGGAACAAGAAGACAAGCGTGAAATTCCGTACGGATGTGGCAAGTATGTGCAAACTGGGCTTTGACCTTGGACTGAAAGAGTTGAATGCGGACGAACTGACTTACTGCCAGAATGCAGTTGCCAACTGGACGCGTCTGAAAAAAGTGATTCTGGACGGCGACCAATACAGATTGGTTTCTCCTTATGACGGCAACCACATGTCTGTCATGTACGCCGCACCGGATAAGAACAAGGCTGTGCTTTATACTTATGACATTCATCCGCGCTATGCTGAGAAACTGCTTCCGGTGAAACTTCAGGGATTGGATCCGAGTAAGAGGTATAAGGTGAAAGAAATCAACCTGATGCCGAATTCCAAATCGAATCTGGCTGCCAATGAGAAAACTTATTCAGGAGATTATCTGATGAAAGTGGGAATCAATGCTTTCACAACAAATCAGGCTTTCAGCCGTGTGATTGAGCTGACTGCGGAATAAGAGACAACTTCCCATTTCGCAGGCAACCTGTCCTTCTCAAGAGGTCAATCAGGTTGTCTGCGAAAAATTTCTTTTAAAAAGTGAGGAGTAAAACCGACTTCTCCCATTATGGTAATGTCACTGCTTGATAAATAGGGCCAACAATATAAGCAGTAATATTAATTTTAATCCAAAGAACATTACCATGAAAAACTCCGGATATTGTTTAAGCCTCATCTGCCTCTTTATATCGTTGTGTCTATACGGATGTAAAGATAACGCGGAAGAAAGTATAACGGAAATCTTTGAAATCGCGACAGAGGATCTGATACAGAACTTCAGTAAAGATGCAGCAAACGTCAGCATCTCTATCACCACAAACTTAAACGTAGATAATTGGGAAGCGAAGGTTACTGATAAATGGCTCAGAGCCACACAATTCAAAAACAGTCTGAAAATATCAGTAGACGCCAATATCGGTTCGAACAGACGTACCGCCAACGTTAAAGTATCCTCTGCAACTAAACATTATACCATTACAGTCACCCAATATTCCGCCAGTGACATTGTAATCGAAGAAGATATACAGGTAAAACCCTACGCCGGTAAGGCGAGCGAAGAGGAAACGGACCCGGACCGGAGCATCGAGCATTCCTTTGATGATAAATTTATTGCCGACGGCGGAGTACCTTACCACAGTAAATGGGGACAATCGGCCGATTTCCCGGTTATCCTGGAATACTATTTCGAGGGTAATACGGATATTGATTATTTCATCTATCACACTAATTCAGGAAACGGCACATTCGGGAAATTTGACGTATATACGCAGACGAAAGAAAACACGGAATACGTGCATCAGGGAAGCTATGACTTCAATATGCGCAACTCTCCCTCCATTGCCTCACTCAAAACTCCGGTAAAAGCCACCAAAGTAAAGTTTGAGGTTCATAGCGGGAAAAACGGATATGTCAGTTGTGATGAAATGCAGTTCTTCAAAAAGAACAAGAAAAACACTCTCGAAGAACAGTTGCTGACTGTCTTTACAGATATTACCTGTTCCGAAATAAAACCTGATGTCACGCAAGAGCAGATAGAAGCATTACCCGAATTCTTCATACAAACGGCATCGGCTTTAAAAGACGATAGTTATAATAAATGGGAAAAGGAATTCCGGATACGGGAATATTGTCCTTACAGCTCCGCCGACGAATGGGCGGATAAGCTGATGACGAGGAAATACGGAGATCTCGACAATCCTACAGGAATCTATGTGAACGAAGGAGATGAGGTAGTCGTACTGGTAGGAAACACTCACGGGCAAAGTATTTCAATCCAGAATATCGGGGAAGAAACAAGCAAAGGTTATGCACAAACTTCTGTCAACGGTGATATCTATCCACTGAAGGAAGGAGTCAACAAACTGACAGCCAAGCAAACAGGTATGTTGTTTGTAATGTACAATACGAACATACAAAACCCCGATGCACAACCGATTAAAATCCATATCCCGTTAGGCGGAGGTAAAGTATGCGGATTCTTTTCCTTAAAAGAGCATCAGACCAATGAGAAATACAAGGAGTTAATAGACAAAGCCGACTATAAATATTTCTGTGTCATCGGCAACGCCATCATCCTCTATTTTCATCATAAGCAACTGAAAGCAGCAGTGCCGTATGATATCCTGTCGTCTATCGAACTTTGGGACAATATGATCCAATGGCAACAAGAATTGATGGGCATTGAAGACGTACACCCCAAACAAATGAATAATCATATTTTTGCCATATCTCCCGAAGGCGGATATATGTGGGCTTCGGAAGGCAGGATAGGATTTGTATATACCGTTCTGGGGGATATCCTGCGCAAATCTTATCTTATGGCCTCCAGAAATTCCTGGGGACCGGCACACGAGATCGGTCATGTACATCAAGGTGCCATTAACTGGGCCAGCACAACAGAGTCCTCCAACAATTTATTCTCCAATTACACGATTTATAAGTTCGGTCAGAACTGCTCCCGAGGACAGAACTGGCTGTACCGGAATATGCGGCTAACGTCAAGAAAGCCACATTGGTATTCAGAAGATGTGTAGAAAATAAAGCCTGGTGCGACTTTGGAACCGACTATCAGGGAGAGGACCCGGAAATGCATGCACGCATGAACTGGCAATTATGGAATTACTATCATCGCTGCGGATATAATCCCCAATTCTTCCCTACTCTTTTCAAATTGATGCGCGAAAACCGTGTATCAACCCAAGACCCGGGAGAAAATCAAATGATGTATGCCAGAATGGCTTGCCGGGCTGCTAACGAGAACCTGACAGATTTCTTTGAAAGGTGGGGGTTCTTTGTCCCGATCTCTATGAAGGTCAACCAATACGGTACGTACAATTACATTGTCACGGACGCCATGATTAAGGAAACGAAAGAATTTATGAAGCAGTTTCCGGCTCCCAAACACGCTTTCTACTATCTGGAAGACAGAAAGAAAGGTGACCCCGGACTCGATACGACTCCACCGGATGTCGGTTACTTCACTCAATTTGCAGAGGACATGAAAATCACCAAGCAAATTACTTATACTATATCCGGACATCAGGTGAATGTTCAAAACGGAGAACAGGCAGTAGCTTTTGAAATAAAAGAGAATGATAACCTGAAATATTTCGGTACTTCTTTTCAGTTTGAAGTTCCCAATACTATTTCACCGGATCATGTCAAATTATACGCTGTACAAGCGGACGGTGTACGAATCGAAATGACTCGTAAATAAAATCAATGATTAGTATGGCCCTATTAATCAACAGTATATATTTATAATCAATAACAATCTAAAAAAAACACCATGAGAAAAGTCTTACTATTCGTGTGCCTGTTAATGGCAGGAATGACAGTCAACGTAAACGCTGCAAAACAAAAAGCCAAGCACGTCATCTTAATCGGTATGGACGGTTGGGGGCTTACAGTGTCCCTAAAGCGGATATCCCGGCTATCAAAAGTCTGATGACCAACGGATGTTACACTTCATAGCCGGAGCGTACTCCTTCTTCGAGTGCTATCAACTGGGCTTCCATGTTTATGGGAGTGGGAACAGAGTTACATGGATACACCACCTGGGGCTCGAAAACTCCGGAGATCCCTTCACGTGAGGTCAACGAACGGGGATCGCTCCTACCATTTTTCTGTCTTGCGCGAACAGCGTCCTAAAGCCGAAATCGGTTGTTTGTATGAATGGCCCGGAATCAAATACCTGGTAGATACGTTAGCCATGAGTTACCAATATCAGACTCGGGATACGCCAAAGCTCCCACTGCCTTATGTGAAGCAGCAGAGAAGTATATTATTGAAAAGAAACCGGAACTGCTGGCTATCTGCTTCGAAGAACCCGACCACACCGGACATACCAAAGGGCATGACACTCCGGCCTACTATCAGATGTTGAAAGAACTGGATGGATATGTGGAACGTATCCTGCAAGCTATTAAAAAGCCGGTATATGGGATGACACCATTATTATTATGACGGCCGACCACGGTGGTATCGAAACCGGGCATGGCGGCAAGACACTGAGGGAAATGGAGATTCCATTTATTATTTCCGGCAAGAATGTCCGCAAAGGCATGGAAATCAAAGAAAGTATGATGCAATATGACACTGCGGCAATGATTGCCTATATACTAGGGCTGAAGCAGCCTCAATCTTGGATTGGACGTCCAGTAAAGACGGTTTTCAAATAAGACCATTACTATAATAGTTACTTATATTACAAAAAAAGAATATGGATACTGCAAATCACACAAGGCGGAGAAAGTCCGGCCATGTTTTCTTGCAGTATCCATATCACATAAATATCCGTTCAAACTAGTCTTCTTTTTTATAGTAAACAGAAATCATCATTAGCTCTCCGATATAATTTAATTTATTTTTTATACTTTTGCCACATGTTGCTACAAAATACAACAGTTGTTAATCATTCTAGTACAATTATAACAAAGTACACAGAGTACACGTGTATGAAGGAGAGTAAAATGCATTATCAAACTAAAGAGGATGCGGAATTATGGGTTCTGCTAATCAAAGGAGACAAGCTGGCTTTAGAAATAATGTACCGGCGTTACTTTTCCGCACCTGTTGAATTATGGACATACAATCTCCACAAACGAAGAATTAATAAAAGATTGTATTCAGGATCTCTTTGTCAACGTATTCAACAACTCTAAATTCCGCCCCATAGACCATGTCAAATCTTACTTATATACAGCCCTTAGAAACAATCTCGTATATAAGATGTCCTCGATGAAAGAGACGTACCAGTTAGAAAATGCAGAGTTTGAGATTCCATTGACAGATGATGAACTGGAAGGACTCTTTGCACACGACGATACTTATCTGGAAAGAAGCAAATTGCTAAAGGAGGCCTACCGGAAATTATCCGCCAATCAGCGTCATGCCGTTTATTTGTACTATATCAAAGAACTTACATGGGAGGAAGTTGCCGAAATACTAGGTATTACAGTGCACTCATCCATGAACCTGATAGGGAGAGCTATTGTCAAATTACGACGTTTATTTGAAAATAAATAATTTTTTCCATAAAAGTGAGGAGTAAATTCGTTTTCCCATTATAATAACAGAACAGTCGAATGATGAAAGAAGAAAAAAGGAAATATTGAACAAATGAGCGAACGGTTGTTCCACTACCTTCGAAAGAGAGAAAGTTCCGCTTCCCAAGAAGCAGAAGACGAGGTATGGAGCAAAATCAGTGAGCAAATAGACAAGAAGAAGCATATTCCCGTCTATCGCTGGCTTATACCGGTGACAGCTGTTGCTGCTGCTTCTCTCCTGTTTGTATTCTGGCTGAATAATCAAGCTTATGATACGATTCATTCGGCAGATGTTCAAGAGTTTGTATCTGCTGCAAATACTCCGGAGAAACATATTGAGCTGATTACGGCTACCGGAACAAAGATAAAAGTAGATGAAAAAGCTACCGTGGCTTATGCACAAGACGGTTCTTTATTAATCGACGAGAAGAAAATCGCGACCCGACAGAGTACCGGGGAAGGAGAAGAAGAACATCCCATGAACCAGATTATTGTACCAATGGGGAAACATATCAAATTACAATTGTCTGATGGCTCTCAACTGGATATTAATTCCGGAACGAAGGTTGTTTATCCCCAAAAGTTCAAAAAGGAATACCGGGAAATATTCGTCGAAGGAGAAATATTCATAGATGTGACTCATAAGGAAAGTAACATCCCCTTTATAGTAAAGACATCGCTCTTTACTGTAAATGTGCTGGGTACTGCCTTCAACGTAAAAGCTTATAAAGAAGATACTAAAGCCGAAGTCGTATTAGTACGGGGAAAGGTGGAGGTAAAAGACAAAAAGGAACAGAATTATACGCTGATGCCTAATGAGCTGATTGCTCTGAATGAAGGAACATATACTGACAAGAAAAAAGTCAATGCGCTCGATTATATCAGCTGGATTGACGGCATTCTGACATTGAATAATCAGGCACTAAGTATAGTATTAGAGCAGTTACACCGCTATTACGGAAAAGAAATTATTTATGATACAGGTATAGAAACAATGCCGATGCACGGGAAACTTGATTTGAATGAAGGGTTACAGAAAGTATTGTCAACTATTGCCATAACGGCACCTGTTACCATAGAAGAAAAAGAATAATATATATTATGTCCACATGAGAAAAGAAAACTAATTATTAATCTTAAAAACATCGAATATGCCTATGATATGAAAACACACGAAAAATCCGAATAATATTCGTAGTATTATTCGGATTAGCTAAAAACATTACCTATCAACATTAAGTAGCGTTCTTAAAATTACAAAATTATGGAAAACTGTAAATTTACTACAAGCAGGAGTGTTAAAAGATACAAATTCCTGTTTGTATTGGCAATTCTTTTATCATCTTTCTTATCTGTCTATGCAGAAGACGTCTCTAACTATGTAGAGGAAAAAACATTCACATTCAGTTTCGAGAATGTACCTCTAAAACAAGTACTGAGCCATATTGAGAAAAAAATAGCGAATTTATCTTCGTCTATTACGGAGAAACCATTAATCCCAACCGCAAGGTATCTATTAAAGTAACGAACCAACCAATTCGTCCGGTACTCGACAAACTATTTAAAGGTATGTCGGTAGAATATACAATAGACAACAGGCAGATTACACTCAAAAAAGTAGCTCAAAAGAAAGTTCAACCGCAAAGTTCTAAAAGAAAAACAATACAAGGATTTGTATTGGATAAGGACGAGCAACCGATCACTGGGGCAACTATTAAAATTAAAGACAGCACGACAGGTGCTCTGACGGACATTGAAGGTTTCTACAAACTTGAACTTGAGGAAGAAAATCCGGTCCTGATAGTCTCATTTATGGGATATATCACCCAAGAAGTGAAAGTCGGAAAGAAGAGTATACTCAACATCCAACTGGAAGAAGACACTAAGGCATTGGATGAGGTTGTAGTCACAGCCTTTGGTATCGGGCAGAAAAAGGAAAGTCTTGTCGGAGCTATCCAACAGATACGCCCGGAACAGCTAAGAGTACCTTCCTCACGTTTATCTTCTTCTTTTGCGGGACGTTTATCAGGAGTTATCGCCGTACAACGAAGTGGCGAACCGGGAGCAGACGGCGCCAGTTTCTGGATTCGTGGTGCTTCTACATTCAGTGGCGCAACTGATCCTCTCATCATCCTGGACGGTGTGGAAATTGACGCAACCCAACTGAACAATCTCGATCCTGAAGTAATTGAAAGCTTCTCAATACTAAAAGATGCAACGGCAACAGCACTCTATGGAACAAGAGGAGCTAACGGAGTGATGGTAGTCACGACAAAGAATGGGGAAAATCTGAAAAAAGCCGATCATTAACTTTAGAGTGGAAGGGGCTATATCACAGTTGACAAATGTTCCTAAAATGGTAGACGGTATCACTTATATGAGATTATACAATGAGGCACAGACACGTACTCCCGAGACTACCGATATCTATTCGGACGAAAAGATTAATGCTACAATAGACGGTGTCAATCCTTATATGTATCCCAACATCGACTGGTACAACGAGATGTTCAAGAAAAACACTTTTGCCGAACGGTTCAACTTTAATATCCGTGGCGGAAGCAGCCGGGTAGATTATTTTATGAGTGCAAGCGTCAAGCACAGCGACGGTAATCTTAAATCACTCAGTAAAGACTTCTACTCCTTCAACAACAATATCAATGTCTACAACTATGATTTTGTCAATAATCTGAATATCAAGGCAACCAATACAACTAAAATATCGCTAGGACTAAATGTGTCGGTACGAGACTGGAGCGGGCCTTATAGTAGTGCCGGAAGCGTATTCTCAAGTGCACTCAATGCAAATCCGGTAGACTTTCCGATCCGTTTCCCCGGCCAGGAAGATGACACTCACATCCGTTGGGGAGGAAGATCTGGTGCTCCGAACGGAAGTTATGTCAATCCTGTCGCCGATTTTGTATCCGGTTACAGTTCCACGTACTCTACAAGTGTAACAGCCAACCTGCGTTTTAATCAGGACTTGAAGATGATTATGAAAGGACTGAAACTGAATGCTATTGTTTCATATTACAACTATTCATATTCTAAAGTGTATCGTTATTGCAACGTCAACCAATATGAGACTTCCATGTATAATCCACAAGAAGATACATACGACTTAAACATCATCGGCAACGAACAAAGTACCGAGCTTAAAACCGGAGGTTCCAATAGCGGTAACCGTAGATTATATCTACAAGCCAGCCTGGATTATAACAGAACATTCAATGACGTGCACAAAGTCAATGTCATGTTCCTATATAATCAAGAACAGAATGACGTTAACAACCCTTCGGACTTGCTGACATCCTTACCTAGAAGGAAACAAGGTATAGCAGGACGTTTATCTTACGGATTTGCCGGCAGATACTTAGCCGAGTTCAACTTTGGCTACAATGGTTCTGAAAATTTCCCGAAGAATAAAAAGTTCGGTTTCTTCCCTTCAGTAGCAATCGGATACAATCTGTCTGAAGAGAAATTCTGGGAACCGCTCAGAAACATCATCCCGCAATTTAAAATAAGAGCATCGTGGGGGCTTGTCGGTAATGACCAGACAGGAGCCGGACGTTTTACGTTCCTTGAGAACCTTACTAACTCCGGAGCCGGATTCACAACCGGGACCGGTAACCAGACACACACCAACTCCGGTCCTGTATGGAAAAGATATGCCAATCCGAACCTGACATGGGAGGTTGGTGAGAAATGGAATGCCGGTATTGATGTGAGAATATTGAAAGGATTCAGTTTCTCTGCCGACATTTTCAAAGAAGTGAGAAAGGAAATCTTTATGGATCGTGGAACAATTCCGACACTCATGGGACTTGGTAATGTTACAGTTCAAGGAAATCTCGGAAAGATGCGTAACTGGGGAATAGATACCAGTATAGACTACAACAACCAGATTAACAAAGACTTGTTTGTCTCTTTCAAGGGAACGTTCACCTTTGCTCATAATAAAATACTTGAAATGGATGAGCCGGAATTCAGTTTATATCCTAACCGTCTGAAAGTCGGCCATTCACTCAATACAATCTTCGGATATGTAGCGGACGGATTATTTACCGACGAAAATATGATTAACAATAGTTTGCCGCAACAATTTGCCAATCTGCCGTTAATGCCCGGTGATATTAAGTACAAAGATATTCCGAATGCATTAGGAGGTACGGACAATGCAATCAATGAATATGACAAAGTTGCCTTAGGTTATCCCAGTGTACCGGAAATTGTATATGGTTTCGGCCCTTCCATTAAATACAAGAATCTGGACTTCTCTTTATTCTTTCAGGGAACCGGACGCGTATCATTAATGATGAGCGGATTCCATCCTTTCACCAACGATAACAATACCGCCAAAAAGAGGCATATTAGATTACGTAGCAGATGGATGCTGGACAACAGATAATCCTAATCCCAATGCGTCATACCCCAGACTCACGACGGCATATAACACAAATAATAACCAGAATTCAACATTCTGGCTGAGAAACGCCGCTTTTTTTAAAGCTCAAGAATGCGGAAATAGGATATAATTTCAAGAATATGAGAATTTATGTCAGCGGCAACAACCTGCTAACATTCTCTAAATTCAAATTATGGGATCCAGAAATGGGAGGTGGCTCCGGTATGTCCTATCCTACTCAAAGAACATTTAATGTTGGTTTTCAGATGACTATTAACTGATAAATATATAATAAAATATGAAACTGAGATATATTTACATCATTGTATTATGCATCTTAACAAGCGGATGCAATTATCTGGATATAATGCCGGATGAACGTGCCAAACTGGAAGACTCTTACAACACTCCGTCCAAAACCGAAGGGTTTCTCTATTCGTGTTATACTTATATGCCGATGAACCGCAGTTCTCAAGATTCACAGCCATACCAAAGCTGGTACCCGACACCATTACTGACCGGAGGAGAAGTAACTACTTATTATAAAGCTAACGAACCGGAACAGTTGTTCACAATGGGACTTTATAACCCGACTAACAATTCAATCGTTTCCGACCGTTGGTGGCCGACATGGAAAGGAGTCCGTCAATGCTATGAATTTCTGGATATTCTGGATAAAGCCCAAGTTTATACTGAAGCCGATCGGGAGATATATAGAGCAGAAGCTAAGTTTCTAATTGCTTATTATCATTTCTGTTCTTTGCAGGCATTCGGTCCCACTCTCATCATCAGGAAGAAATATGATTTGGACACCAAATTATCCGAATTACCGGCACGAAGTTCTTACGATGAAGTAGTAGCTTTTATTGATCAAATGCTTGATGAAGCAATGCCGGGGCTGGTTGAAGCTCATAATCCGATGTATTTCGGACGGGCAACCAAACATGTAGCACGCGCTCTCCGCTCCCGTGTACACTTATACGCCGCCTCACCTTTATTCAACGGAAACAGTGAGTTTTACAGTAACTTCGTTGACGAAAATGGGAAACATCTAATTTCACAGACATACGACGTCAAGAAATGGGAGAAGTGTGCGGAAGTGACATTGGATGCTATTCAGAATGCGGAAAAAGCAGGCTACAAACTATACGGAGATGTTGAAGCCGGAGCTCCAACCCAAGAAAAACCGGGATTCACAGACCAGACCGAAAGCGGAAAAGCTCAGCGCAGAGTCAGATATTGTACGATTGACAACCAGAGCCTATGTGAAATCATCTGGGGAGATAACCGAAGCGAATCAACATACGGTGTACAAATTCGTTCGTCAGTCAGACAGACAAAACAGATCCCGTACACGCAGACTAACTCTACTGCACCTACCTTGCAGATGGTCGAACTCTTTTATACAGAGCATGGATTACCTATCGATAAAGACAAGACCTATGACTATCCTAACCGTTATCAAATAGCTTATCTACCTGCAAACTTTGACGGGAATAATTATGAAGACAGACCGAATGACCGCTCTATCAAACTACATTTTAACCGTGAACCACGTTTCTATTCATGGATAGGATTCCATAACGGTAACTACGAAATAGCACGATATAATGCAGAAGCACTTCCTTTGAACAAATCTTATGTACCCGGCGGATTAAGAATGTTGTTCAATAGAGCACATGGTTTCAAAAAAAGATATGACGGTGCACTATTCGGTAACAGGATATCTTAACAAGAAATTCACACATCCCGGATTTACTAATGCCATTATCAAATATCCATTCCCCACATTCCGGCTGGCGGAACTGTACTTGAATTATGCCGAAGCCTTGATCGAGATTGGGGAAGCAATAATCTCAAGATCGCTAAAGAATATATGGATAAAGTAAGGAAACGCGCAGGCATCCCGGGAGTAGATGAGTCTATTCAGAAATATGCAAATGATGAATGGAAAGGAAAAGAAAATGAACAGGAAACTTTACGCCAATTTGTCCGCCAGGAACGACAAATAGAATTCTATCTGGAAGGACAACGTTTTTGGGATTTGAGACGTTGGAAAATAGCGGAAAAACTGGATGAACCTTTCTTGTGCTGGAATATTGAAGGAGCCAGTGTAGAGGAATTCTTTAAAGCTCCACAACCCAACATGACATTAACGAATCATTTCTATAAATCACAATATCTGTTGCCAATCAGTGCCAGTGAACTGGAAAAGACTCCGCAAATCATTCAAAATCCATTCTATTAATATTCACCATGAAGAACAATCAACTTATGATTGGACTTGCTCTATTAGCTCCTCTCTTCCTTTGCGGAAGAGAATGGAGCTAATAAGGAAAAGCCCAATATTATCTATATTCTTGCAGATGATCTGGGTATATCGGAATTAGGTTGTTATGGCCAGCAGTTAATTGAAACTCCTAATATCGACCGGTTATCACAAGAAGGAATGACATTCAGCAACCATTACTCCGGGACAGCAGTGTCAGCTCCATCGCGCTGTGTCCTCTTTACCGGATTACATACCGGGCACGCCTATATACGGGGAATGACGAAATGGCTTCACGTGGAAATGTTTGGAATCATAAAGCTGTATTAGCTGATTCGACCCTGGAAGGCCAACGCCCCGTTCCGGCAGAAACGGTAATGATTCCGGCAGTCATGAAGCAAGCCGGCTACACAACGGCCTGTATCGGAAAATGGGGATTGGGGTATCCCGGTTCTGCCAGTACCCCAAACAAAATGGGATTTGACTTTTTCTACGGATATAATTGCCAAAGAGAAGCTCATACCTACTACCCTCCATTTTTTATATAGAAACGAACATCGGGAATATCTGAATAATCCATTGGTAGTCCCCCACACCAAACTGGATAAAGGTGCAGACCCATACGAAGAAAAAAAGCTATGCGAAATATACTCTCAATGAGTATGCACCGGACCTGATGTACAAAGAAATACTCAACTTTATCGACCTTACTAAAGATAACCCTTTCGTCTTATTCTGGACGACGCCCCTTCCCCATGTTCCCTTACAAGCACCGGAAAAATGGGTAAAGCATTATGTGAACAAGTTTGGAGATGAAAAACCATACACAGGCAATAAAGATTATTTTCCCTGCCGTTATCCTCGCGCAACCTATGCTGCCATGATCAGCTACTGGGATGAACAGATCGGGGACTTATTAATAAACTTAAAGAACTGGAAATCTATGACAATACCATCATCATTTTTACCAGTGACAACGGGCCGACTTTCAATGGCGGAAGCGATTCTTTCTTTTCGATAGTGCTAAACCATTCAAAAGTGAATGGGGCTGGGGCAAAAGCATCGCTCCGCGAAGGAGGCATTCGTGTTCCGATGATTGCCAGTTGGCCTAAAAAAAGATAAAAGCCGGTAGTAAAAGTGATCTCATCTGTGCCTTTTGGGACATTATGCCTACTTTCTGTGAGATTGCAAAAGTAGAATGCCCGACTACGGACGGAATCAGCTTTTTGCCGGAATTACTAGGCAAAAAACAGAATAAACATGATTTCTTATATTGGGAATTTCCCGATAGCGGAGGCCAAAAAGCTGTCCGAATGGGCAAATGGAAGGGTATTGTATTGAATATTTTTAAAGGAAACAGGAAAATTCAATTATATGATCTGGATTCTGATCCCAGAGAACAGACAGATGTTGCCAGATACCACCCGGAAATCGTGAAAAGAATGGAGGATATTATGAAGCAGGAACATATCGAACCGGAACTAGCTTCATTCAAAATGCCTCATTAGAGCCTTAAATAAATCATTATTCATTCTGCTTATTCGGAATGAATAATGATTTATAATTTCAATGCCACCTATCTCAGTCATCCTCAATCTTTACGGCTGTACCGTTAGCAGTCACCATTAGCATACTGCCACTACCTCCTACTGTCTCGTAATCCAAATCAACACCTATCACAGCATTTGCTCCTAACTGAGCAGCTTGTGCCTGCATTTCCTGCAAAGCCGTATCTTTCGCCATGCGCAGTACCTCTTCGTACGCGCCGGAACGTCCGCCGACAATATCACGGATACTCGCGAATATGTCACGGAATACATTGGCACCTATGATTGTCTCTCCGGAAACTATTCCATAATATTTCACTATTCGTTTTCCCTCAATGATGGGAGTTGTTGTTATTACATTGTCTTTTTCTCTTTTAAGTTATTTGCAATTCTATATATTAGACGTAAGCCGTCCTAAAAAGTTGCAGCTACACCGTAACTTCTTACGATATAGCTGCGATTAATGTTAAAGAGAGAGAATTTATAATATGAGCATGGTCTCACGACCCTCCTAATATTCAATGAACATTTGTTTCTTTACTCATTAGACGCAAGAAAACTCAAATCACTGCACTTTGGGTATTCTTTTTTTAGTTAAAGAATAAAAAAATCGCTATTCCACAGAAATAGCGATTCATATCTTTAAAACATCTTGCTGACACGTTCAATCCCGGCCACCAATGTATCAATTTCCGATTTCGTATTGTACATTGCAAACGAAGCCCGTACAGTCCCCTCTATGCCAAGGCGTTGCATGAGAGGTTGGGCACAATGATGCCCTGTCCTCACGGCAATACCCAAACGATCGAGTAAAGTTCCGAGGTCGAAATGATGGATGTCTCCCACCAGGAAGGATATCACTGCTCCCCGTTCGGCTGCTTCACCGAATATACGTATATAGGGATTTCTTTCAGACGTTGCAAAGCGTAAGTTGTCAGTTCATGCTCATGGGCGGCTATCTGCTCAATGCCATGACCGTTCACATAATCAAGTGCTTTCGCCAGTCCGGTAGTTCCGATATAGTCAGGCGTACCGGCTTCAAACTTGAAAGGAAGTTCATTAAAAGTCGTTCTTCTCGAAAGAGACATGCTGAATCATCTCTCCTCCTCCCTGATAAGGTGGAAGGCGATCTAACCATTCTTCTTTTCCATAAAGTACTCCGACACCTGTCGGACCATATATCTTATGAGCGGAGAATACCAGAAAATCGGCATCCAACTCCTGCACATCCACCTTCATATGAGGAATAGACTGTGCAGCATCTATCAGGCAAGGTACACCATGCGCATGAGCTGTTGCGATCATCTCCTTCACCGGATTCACCGTACCCAGTACGTTCGATACATGAACTACGCTGACTATCTTCGTGCGTTCGGAAAATAGTTTTTCATATTCATCCAGCAGCAGTTCGCCTTTGTCGTTCATCGGGATGACTTTTATTGCAATTCCTTTACGGGCAGCCAGCAGTTGCCAGGGAACGATATTGCTATGATGTTCCATCACAGAAAGAATCACTTCATCCCCTTCTTCCATAAATTCGTCACCAAAACTGGAAACAAGCAAGTTGATGCTTTCCGTCGTTCCGCGGGTGAAGACAACTTCGCTCGTGCTACGGGCATTGATAAACTCACGCACCGTTTCACGGGAAGCTTCATGCAGTTCCGTAGCTTGCTGTGAAAGATAATGCACTCCGCGATGCACATTGGCATTAACGGAATAATACTCATCCACCAACGCATCAACCACCAGACGGGGTTTCTGCGTTGTCGCACCGTTGTCGAAATAAACCAATGGTTTACCGTAAACCGTACGGCTCAATATCGGGAAATCTTCACGTATCTTTTGAATATCCACGTTCATTCGCTATTAGTGCTTACTTACAAATGGCACAACCCTGACATCTATTCAACTCGCCACGGAAACGTTTCTCTACCAATAGATGCAAACGATCTTTCAGCGCTTCCAGACGAATGGTATCGATCACTTCGTTGACAAATGCGAACATCAACAGCAGACGAGCTTCTTTCTCGTTGATTCCACGGGAACGCATATAGAATAATGCACCCTCATCCAGCTGGCCTACCGTTGCTCCATGCGAACATTTCACATCATCCGCATAAATCTCCAATTGCGGCTGCGTATACATTCTTGCATCACGCGTAGCACAAAGATTCCGGTTAGTCTGTTGGGAATTCGTATGTTGTGCATCGGGGCGTACGAGTACCAATCCGGCAAACGCACCTATCGACTGGTCATCGAGCACATACTTGAATAGCTCATTACTTGTACAGTTCGGTACGGCGTGGTCAATGCTTGTATGATTGTCTACATGCTGGTTCTTATCGGCAATTGCCATACCACAAAGGTTTATTTCGGCTCCTTCTCCTGCCAGCAATACTTCGGTTGTGTTGCGGGTAGTACCATTATGCAAGGTCATTCCGTTGAACAATACATTGCTGTTGGCCTCTTGCTTTACATACAGGTTACTGATACGAACTGTGCTTGTATGTGTTTCTTCCAGTTCATACATATCGAATACCGCATTCTCACCGGCAAATACTTCTATAACTTGTGTCGCAGGAAGTTCACATTATCCATTGCATGGTCACAAATCAGCAAACGGGCTTGTGCGCCATCCTCCAGGATAATCAGTACGCGACGGTTCACCATAAAGTTAACATCTGCACGCAGGATATTTACCAACTGGATTGTTTTTTCCACCACCACATTCTTCGGCACATAAAAGATTACGCCATCTTGTGCAAAAGTCGTATTAAAGGCGGTCACACCATCTTTTGAAGTATCCGCCAGTTTGCCGTAATATTCTTCTTCACCAATTCGGGATGTTGCCTGGCCACCTCTTTCAAGACTGCCAAATATCACGCCTTCCGGCAAATGACTTTTGGGAAGGGCCTTGTCATAGAAAGCGTCATTCACCACAAAATACAGGGCGGTACTCATATTCGGCACATCGCACTTAAACACTTCATACGGATTGACCGGAATAGCCAGGCGATTCAAGTTTAAACCAAATCCGGTTCAAAATACTTGCTTACATCCGTATATTTGTACTTCTCCATCTTGCGGGTCGGGAATCCGAGTCGCTCAAAATCGGCAAATGCTGACGCACGAGGCGCATTCAGCACTTCAGCACTATGCTTACAGATCATCGCTTCCGTCTGTGAGAAAAGTTCTATATATTGTTGTTCAACCATCATCGTCATTCTCCTACTTCTTTCTTGATCCAGTCATATCCTTTTTCTTCCAGTTCCAGAGCCAGTTCCGGTCCGGCAGTTTTTACGATACGACCTTTGTAAAGCACATGTACAATATCAGGCTTGATATAATCGAGCAAACGTTGGTAGTGCGTAATAACGATTGTACTTGTTTCAGGAGTTTTCAGCTTGTTCACTCCTTCCGCCACAATACGAAGAGCATCAATATCCAGACCGGAGTCTGTTTCATCGAGGATGCTCAAGCGAGGTTCCAGCATAGCCATCTGGAAGATTTCATTCCGCTTCTTTTCTCCACCGGAAAAGCCTTCATTCACCGAACGGTTAGCCAGTTTATTGTCCAGCTCTACAATGGCACGCTTTTCACGCATCAACTTCAGAAACTCACTGGCGGTCAGTGCAGGCAGACCTTTATATTTACGTTGCTCATTCACAGCCGCACGCATGAAGTTCACCATGCTTACACCCGGGATCTCCACCGGATACTGGAAGCTAAGGAAGATTCCTTCATGACTACGATCCTCCGGCTCAGTTCCAACAGATCCTTACCATAAAAAGTGACCGAACCTTTTGTTACCTCAAAAGCCGGATTTCCCACCAATACAGAGGAAAGCGTACTTTTACCGGAACCGTTCGGTCCCATAATTGCGTGTATCTCGCCGGGATTCACCGTCAGGTTAATACCTTTCAATATCTCTTTGCCATTAATGCTGGCATGCAGGTCTTTTATCTCTAACATAATTTTGCTTATTTCTTATCCAACGCTTCCTTCCAACGAAATAGTAAGCAACTTCTGTGCCTCCACCGCAAACTCCATTGGAAGTTTATTTAGTACTTCTTTCGCATATCCATTTACAATCAGTCCGATAGCATCTCTGTCGGAATACCGCGCTGATTGCAATAAAATAACTGGTCTTCGCTGATCTTGCTGGTTGTCGCTTCATGTTCCACCACAGCAGTCTCATTATGAATATCCATATAGGGGAATGTATGAGCACCACACTTGCTGCCCAGCAACAACGAGTCGCACTGACTGTAATTACGAGCGTTATCCGCTTTCTCAGCTACACGTACCAGACCGCGGTAAGAATTCTCACTGTGACCGGCTGAGATACCTTTACTTACAATCGTACTACTGGTATTCTTACCCAGATGAATCATCTTCGTACCGGTATCTGCCTGTTGATAGTTATTAGTCACAGCTACGGAATAGAACTCTGCGGTCGAGTTATCGCCCGTCAATATACAGGAAGGGTATTTCCACGTGATGGCCGATCCGGTTTCCACCTGTGTCCAGCTCAATTTGCTGTTCGCACCTTTGCAATGGCCGCGTTTTGTAACAAAGTTATAAACTCCTCCTTTACCTTCGGCATCACCCGGATACCAATTCTGTACCGTAGAATATTTCACTTCCGCACGGTCATGCACGACAATCTCCACGATAGCCGCGTGCAACTGGTTTTCATCGCGCATAGGTGCCGTACATCCCTCCAGATAAGACACATAACTGTCATCATCCGCTACAATCAGTGTACGCTCAAACTGACCGGTATTACGCGCATTGATACGGAAATAGGTAGAGAGTTCCATAGGGCAACGCACTCCCTTCGGAATATACACAAACGATCCGTCACTGAACACAGCTGAGTTCAAGGCTGCAAAGAAATTATCCCGATATCCAACTACCGAACCCAGATACTTCTTCACCAAATCGGGATGCTCACGCACGGCTTCACTGAACGAACAAAAAATAATCCCTTTCTCCAACAGCGTTTCTTAAATGTAGTCTTGACTGATACCGAGTCCATGACAGCATCTACTGCCATACCACTCAACGCCATTTGTTCCTCCAAGGGAATACCTAACTTATTAAAAGTTTTAATTAACTCAGGATCTACTTCCTCCATACTTTTCGGTCCTTCTTTCTTCTTTGTCGGATCCGCATAATAGGATATCGCCTGATAATCTATTTCCGGGATACGGAGATGGGCCCAGGTCGGCATCTCCAGCGTCAGCCAATGGCGGTACGCTTTCAGTCGAAACTCCAGCAACCACTCGGGTTCATCTTTCTTCGATGAAATCAGACGAATGACATCTTCATTAAGTCCACGCTCAATGATATCCGTATGCACCTCCGTGGTGAAGCCGTATTTGTACTTCTCCTGCGTCAGTTCCTTTACATATTTATTGGGTTCTTCTTGTTGCATCTTTATTCTCTAATATATATTGTTGCGTCATACTCTTCGCAGCAGGGAAAAAGATCCCCGCAAACGTTTCCATCGGATAATATAACAAAGACTCTTCCTCTTTTTTGTTGCACTAATTAACTTATTATCGCCGTCCACAAACTCTATCACACAAATCACTAGACTTGTTAACAATAGAAACTTAAGTGCTCCCAGCACACAACCGAGCCAACGGTTCAACCAATCCAGCGAAACCGCTTTCATTGCCTTTGTCAGCAACGAAGCCACCAATAAGAATATCAGTGGAACGGCTATCCAGATGATAATAAAAGCCAATACCTGTGCAACTGTCATCGAATCAGTCACAGTCGGACAAAGCTTTTCCGCCAAAGAGGTATACAAAGCCTTCGCTGCCAACAGACCGACTATTAACCCCAGTATAGAAGCCAACTGACGAATGAAGCCTTTTACAAAACCTACAATCGCTCCGGCGCCTATTACAATAAGGATAATTATATCAATCGTTGCCACATTTCTCTATAAAAAAAGTCAGTGAAAAAAGAGGAACAGGGAGTTATAATTCACGATTATTCTGTGACCTCCGTTTATTCTTAATTCAGTACAAATTATAATGTCTGTTTCACTTCTATTTCTTCGAATGTCTCGATCATATCGCCTACCTTCATGTCGTTGCAGTTCACTAAGCTGATACCACACTCGAAGTTTGTACCTACTTCCTTCACATCGTCCTTGAAGCGTTTCAATGCGTTGATGTTTCCCGGTAAAGATTACGATACCATCGCGGATCAAACGAGCCTTGTCGCTGCGTTTCACCTTTCCGGTCTTCACCATTGCTCCGGCTACAAGACCGACCTTCGTAATATTGAATACTTCGCGGATCTCGATAGTTGCAGTAATCTGTTCCTTTACCTGCGGAGCCAACATACCTTCCATAGCGGACTTTACCTCTTCGATAGCGTCGTAAATCACTGAATACTTGCGGATGTCAACACCCTCTTGGTCGGCCATCTTACCGGCAGCACCCGAAGGACGTACCTGGAATCCGACAATAATCGCATCCGAAGCGGCAGCCAGAGAAACATCAGATTCAGAAATTGCTCCCACACCCTTATGGATAACATTTACCTGAATTTGTTCCGTAGACAACTTAATCAACGAATCGCTCAACGCTTCCACAGAACCATCCACGTCACCCTTAACGATGATGTTCAATTCCTGGAAGTTACCCAAAGCAATACGACGACCCAATTCATCCAATGTAAGGATCTTCTGCGTACGCAAACCCTGTTCACGAGCCAGCTGCTCACGTTTATTAGTGATCTCACGAGCTTCCTGATCGCTTTCTACTACATGGAATGTGTCACCTGCGGCAGGAGCACCATTCAATCCCAGAATCAATGCCGGTTCGGCAGGTCCTGCTTCCTTGACGCGTTGGTTACGTTCGTTGAACATAGCCTTCACACGTCCGTAGCTGGTTCCCGCCAATACGATGTCTCCTACTTTCAAAGTACCGTTAGATACCAATACAGTAGCTACATATCCGCGTCCCTTATCAGTGAAGACTCGATAATGGATCCCGTAGCATTACGGTTCGGATTTGCCTTCAGGTCGAGCATTTCCGCTTCGAGCAATACTTTTTCCAGCAAGTCTTCCACTCCCATACCTTTCTTGGCAGAGATATCTTGTGACTGATACTTACCACCCCATTCTTCAACAAGGTAATTCATTGCAGCCAATTCTTCTTTAATCTTATCCGGATTTGCAGTCGGTTTATCCACCTTATTGATTGCAAACACAATAGGTACCCCCGCCGCCATCGCATGGTTGATCGCCTCCTTCGTCTGTGGCATCACGTTATCATCCGCCAGCCACAATAATGATCGCAATATCCGTTACTTTGGCACCACGTGCACGCATAGCGGTAAACGCTTCATGACCCGGAGTATCGAGGAATGTAATACGGCGACCGTCTTCCAGTTGCACGTTTAAGCACCGATATGCTGTGTAATACCCCCTGCTTCACCGGCAATTCACATTTGCTTTACGAATATAGTCCAGTAATGAAGTCTTACCATGGTCAACATGTCCCATTACTGTCACAATCGGAGCACGCGGCTGCAAATCTTCCGAGCATCTTCTTCTTCCACGATAGCCTGTGCTACCTCAGCACTTACATATTCTGTCTTGTATCCGAATTCTTCTGCTACCAAGTTAATTGTCTCGGCATCCAGACGCTGATTGATAGAAACCATGATACCGATACTCATACAAGTAGCAATAACCTGGTTAACAGATACATCCATCATTGTAGCTAATTCATTAGCTGTAACAAATTCGGTCAGCTTCAATACTTTGCTGTCTGCCATTTCCTGATCTTCCAGTTCCTGCATACGGTTGGAAGCCATTTCACGTTTCTCCTTACGGTATTTGGAAGTCTTGTTCTTACCTTTAGTGGTCAGACGAGCCAAGGTTTCTTTTACCTGTTTTGCTACATCTTCTTCACTTACTTCCTGTTTGATAACCGGTTTTTGAAACGATCCTTGTTATTGTTTCTTCTATTATTGTTGTTATTGTTACCTTGGTTATTACCACCATTATTATTACCGCCTTTGCCTTGCACATTCGGTCTCGGAGCTGCAAAGTTGGAAGTTGCAACGTTATTCACATCCACCTTCTCTTTTGCTGATACGATTCCGTTTTTTCTTGTTACCGGCTGCATCCGCGTTATCTTTCGGTCCGCTCTTAGCCTGTTTGGCATCATCTTTACGGATTTCCTTGATAATCGTTTCCTTCATCAGTTTCTTCTGATCCTGGCGGATTTTTCTCTTTTTCTTCACGTTCACGACGTTTCTCTTCCTTCGATTTCTTCTTAGGGCGAGTTGACTGATTCAATGCTGCAAGGTCAATCTGACCGATTACATTAATCTTTGCTCCCAGTTCCGGCTGACGGATCTTGAAAACCTCGTCTTCCTTAGGAGCGTCTTTTCTTCCGAAACGACTTCAGCCTGTCGATGCTACTGCTTCCACACCTTTTTTCTTCTTTTTATGTTCTTCTGCCTTCACAGGTGCTTCTACCTTCTTCGGCTCTTCTTTTTAATCACTTCTTCCACTACCACTTTTTCAACTTCTGCCGGTTTCGGTTCTGCTACAGGTTCCGGTTGTTTCAACCACCATAGGTTCGGCCGGAGTTGGAGCAGGTGCCACCACCTCTTCCTTTTTTTTACTTCAGGCTCTTTCTTTTCGGGTTCTTTCTTCACTTCCGGTTCAACGACAGGGCGTTCCGCTACTATCGGACGTTCCACCACAGGACGTTCTACCACAGTTTCCTTTTTCTGTTCCGGTTCCTTTTCTACTTTATCAGTTTTACGACCGTTTAATTTATCCAAATCAATTTTACCGACAGGTTTAAACTTCGGACGTGCATCCTCAGGTACGACTGTCTTAATCACATCTTCCGACTTCGGTTTTTCGGGCTGCTTTTCGAAGCCCTCAATCGATACCGACGCCTTATTACGTTCCTTATTCTGACGTTCCTGTATGAAACGCTCCGATTCAAGTCTAAGGTTCTTATCTGTACTAAACTCTTTTACGAGTATAGCGTATTGCTCCTCGCTAATTTTAGTATTAGGATTAGCCTCAACGGTATGCCCTTTCTTTTGCAGGAACTCAACTACCGTCGCGATTCCTACGTTCAAATCTCTTGTAACTTTGTTTAACCTTATCGTCATATTTTAAAATTAATGAATAAATGGAGCGAAGAAAATTCAATCGTAATTGCCTATTACTCTTGTCCTTGTTCCGGTTCTTCTTCCGGTTCTTCTTCTTCAAACTCCGATTTCAAAATGCGTATTACCTCGTCCACTGTCTCTTCTTCCAAGTCCGTCTTTTCAATCAACATCTCACGAGGAGCATTCAACACAGCCTTCGCTGTATCAATGCCGATAGCTTTGATAGCGTCGATCACCCATCCGTCGATTTCGTCTCTGAACTCGTCGAGATAGATATCCTCATCAGCTACACTCTCATCCAACTCACGGAACACGTCGATAGTGTACTCAGTTAACATACTGGCCAGTTTGATATTCAAACCGCCTTTACCGATAGCCAGCGAAACTTCTTCCGGTTTGAGGAATACCTCTGCTTTCTTCTCTTCCTCGTTCAGACGAATAGAAGAAATTTTAGCCGGGCTTAAAGCGCGCTGTATAAACAATGAGATGTTCGATGTATAATTGATTACGTCGATGTTCTCATTGCGAAGTTCACGAACAATGCCATGAATACGACTCCCCTTTACACCTACACAGGCTCCTACAGGGTCGATTCTGTCATCGTAAGATTCCACCGCGATCTTGGCACGTTCGCCAGGGATACGGGCAATCTTCTTGATAGTTATCAGACCATCATTTATTTCGGGTACTTCCATCTCGAACAGGCGTTGCAAGAAAACGGGAGAAGTACGTGACAAGATAATCTTAGGATTATTATTCTTGTTATCTACGCGGGCAACTACTGCGCGAGCCGTTTCACCTTTACGATAAAAGTCGCTCGGGATTTGTTCGGTCTTAGGTAACAGCAATTCGTTTCCTTCATCGTCTAAAAGCAACATCTCTTTTTTCCAGATCTGATATACTTCTGCATTGATGATAGTACCTACCTTATCTATATATTTATTATAAATACTGTCTTTTTCGAGTTCCAGAATCTTGGAAGCCAGTGTCTGGCGAAGATTCAGGATCGCACGACGTCCGAACTTCGCAAAGATAACCTCGTCAGTCACCTCTTCACCTTCTTCGTAAGAAGCGTCAATTTTCTGTGCTTCGCTCAACGCAATCTGCATATTCGGGTTAGTCAAATCTTCATCGGCCACAACTTCACGGTTACGCCATATCTCGAAATCCCCCTTATCCGGATTCACGATCACGTCGTAATTTTCATCGGTGCCAAACATTTTCGCGATTACGCTACGGAACGACTCCTCGAGTACACTAACCATTGTCGTTCTATCGATATTCTTCAGTTCCTTAAATTCCGAAAATGTATCAATCAAGCTGATTGTTTCTTCTTTTTGGCCATAACTATTTAAAGCTAATTAAGTATTTAGTATATTTTATTTGCTCATAAGTGAAGGTTTCGTCCTCTTCTACCAGCTTTGGTCGCTTGGATCCTTCGAGTTTCACCTTTCTTTTGTACGGTTACCGTAAACTTCTCTTCATCGGCATCTTTCAGTATACCGGCCAGCTTCCGTCCGCCTCCGGTCAGCACTTCCACTTCTTGTCCGATGTGGATGTAATACTGTTGCAGCACTTTAAAGGGTTGTCCTATACCGGCCGACCCTACTTCCAGTTCATAATCTTCCTCTTCGCGGTTCAGTTTCGACTCTATGTAGCGGCTAAGCTCCACGCAATCTTCAATCCAAACACCTTCTGCATGGTCAATTTCGACCACAATCTTGTCATCCGGGCTCACGGTTACTTCTACCAAAAAGTAATCTTTTCCTTCCAGCCACTCATCTACAATCTGACAAACAGTTTTCTTTTCTATCATTTATTAACTATTAAGAACAAAAAAAGGAGCTTAATTGCCCCTCCACCTTTCATCCGTTTTCGGTTGCAAAGATATAAATAATCTGTTCGACTACAAAACATTAAAGAAAAAAAGTATGAATTAACAGTGCTATATTCGTATCTTTACGCCGTAATTCAAAAAATAACAACTATGGCGCATCGTCTCAACACCAACAAACAGTTTATGGTAGGTAACGGAATTCTCGCTTTTGCCGTCATTTTTGTCGTGGTTATTGTATATATGAGTATGCGGCTACAACGGGAAAAGCAGGAAGAACGTCATTTATCGAAACTATACGATCAGTCTGGTCAAAGGCTTTACCGGAGATTCTATCTCTTTATTTGTCAACGACAGTCTCATCTCCAACAAACCATTGTCGGAAGAACCTTACACTGTAGAAGTAGGACGTTTTGCCGAACAGAGCGCCTTGTTGATTGTAGATAATAACACAGAATTAGTGTCTACGTTTGATCTTAGTGAAAAAGGAGGAACTTATCAGTTTGCGAAAAAGAATCAGACGGGATTAAACAACTAGGCAAAATAAACGGTAAGTCTGTGCCACCAAGATAATGCCATCGCAAAGTCACGATTGTGCCAGCTTTATATTTCTGTCCAACACGATTTCTTCAGTTCTCCGTACGATAAATTCCCCCAAGCCAATGCTTTTCCTTCCGTGAATTGATTGAGCAAGACCAAAAACGTTCGCTATGATTCATCTCGCAAGTATGACATAGTTCGTGCAGCAGCACGTAGTCTATCAAATAAGAAGGCAACAGAACAAGGTAATAGGATAAATTAATATCCTTCCGAGCCGAACAACTCCCCCACCGCCCCTGACTGGAGTTTATTTTCACACTCGAATAAGGAAGTCCGCATTGCTTGGACAAGGAAGCCAAACGTGAAGGAAGGATACTTTTCGCATTCCGCCTCAACGATTCTTCAATCACCTTATGCAACCAGCTTTGCAGTTTCTCGTCCGTAAAATTCGCATGAGGCGGACAAACAATTTCCATAACCCCCAACCGGGAATTAGCCAGAAACTGATCCTTTTCACCGGACACCAAGGACAACTTAAAGTGTTCCGCATCAATTTTATAGTCCAAATCAATCAATGGCCGGGCTAATTTTTGACGGGAGGCCAGAAGTTTACCACGCAGATTCTCGATTGCCTGCTTCACTTCTTTCAATGTAGTGCCGGGAGGAACTGAAACATAAACAGCATCACTCTTTGTACGAAACACAAGACTCCTCGCACGTGAATTGACACGCACTATCAGACGTCCTAATTCGTCATCTTCTACGATCTTATCCATTATAATCCTCCTATCAACAGCCACAAAAGTAATAAAAAAGAAGATTCCAATGAAAAACTTCGCGGAAGATGCAACTTTATATCAGTTTCTTCCGTCTAACTGTCATATCAATCATAGAAAAACATAATTATGAAAACAAGTTTATTGCTCGTATTAGTCACGGGAATGTTTCTAGTACTTACTGCCGGCTCTTGCTTGCAGGGAAAACACATCGTAGGCAGTAAGAATTACATCTCCAAAGAAGTAAAAGCCGATCATTTCAATGAAATCAAACTATTGGGAAGTGCCAATATCAGTTATCACCAAGACACACGCAGTCACGTGGAGATACATGGTTCCGACAACATTATACCACTTGTAGAAACGTATGTAGACGGTAATACATTAATGATAAAATTCAAGAAGAATGTCAGTATATGGAAAGGAAAACTGGAAATAAAAGTTTTTGCTCCGGAACTGAATAAGCTGTCAATCAACGGATCGGGAAATATAAAATTAATCAATGGGATACAAACCTCTAAAGATATCGAGTTCCATATAAATGGTTCGGGGAACATTCAGGGAGAAGGGCTTAATTGCCGAACAATGGCCGTTTCAATTAATGGATCGGGGAGATGTAAGACTACAACAAATAGAGAGCCAGGAATGTCAGGCAAGTATTTCCGGTTCGGGCAATATCAATCTGAACGGCAAAGCCATTCAAGCAAAATATGCTATTGCCGGATCGGGAAACATTCAGGCCGCAGATTTAGAAGCAGAGAATACGGATACAAGTATCAGTGGATCCGGAAACATCAGTTGTTATGCAAGTCAAAAACTGGTTGCCCGCGTGAAAGGAAGTGGCGATATTGCTTATAAAGGCAATCCACAAGAAGTGGATGCTCCACGAGAAAAACATACGGCAGATCAAATAAAGACAATTTGAACAAATACAGTCTAAAAGCATAAAAGGGCTACTGCATCACGCGGTAGCCCATTTATTTAGTTAG
>VOFE01001686.1_pt1 | contig 82001 bp, 79 predicted proteins | sample 5384071 | NCBI WGS metagenome assembly VOFE01 (sample SAMN12384724, study PRJNA508395) | human gut metagenome | isolation source: healthy gut D | host: Homo sapiens
TATTATGAAATTGGTAGATCAGCTGCAGTTTCAGCCTGATCAGGCAATTAAATGGGGAATAAGTCTTCTCGGAAACGGTGCGGGAAATATGATGAATACGACAATGTCAGCAGTGGGTTCCATAGTCAGTGGAGTAGCGACCTTTTTTATTTCGTTCTCTTTTGCCTGCTATATTCTTTTTCAGAAGGAAAACTTACATTTACAGGTAAGAAAAGTGATTTTCGCTTTTATTCCAAAACAAAAAGCAGATGCAATTCTTAACATATGTTCGCTGACATATCGGACATTTGCAAATTTTCTTGCAGGGCAGTGTCTGGAAGCAGTAATTCTCGGAATGATGTTTGTTATCACGCTAAGTATTTTAAAAATGCCATATGCACTTTTGATCGCGTTTACTATTATCGTGCCCTGCAGATAGGCGATGCATCCAAGGTTGTGCCGATAGACAAGCTGAGTGTTGTGATCACACTGGTACTGGCATTTGTTTTTTTGCATGAGAAATTCACAGCAAAATCGATGATGGGATGTATTTTGATCGGTGTGGGAACATTATTGATGGTTTTGTAAAAAGGCATAAGAAAACTATATACAAAAGGAGAGTGTTATGAAAACACGAAAGAAAATTTCAGCAAGGCTGCTGGCGATCATGCTTATTGCTGCATTGCTACTTCCTCTTGCATGGAATGTCCCGGTGGAAGCAGCCGAGACAAAACAGATCGATGTTTTGTTCAGCCATGATACACATTCGCATTTGAACAGCTTTTCAACCATCGTAGATGGAGAGCAAAAAGAGGTTGGCGGATTTGCAAGGATCAAAACCCTGATCGATGAAAAGAAGCAGGAAGATCCGGACACCCTGGTGCTGGATGGCGGCGATTTTTCCATGGGAACCCTGATCCAGACCGTATACGAAACGGAGGCGGCAGAGCTTCGGATGCTGGGATATCTGGGGTATGATGTGACGACTCTGGGGAATCATGAATATGATTATCGTTCAAAGGGACTGGCAAATATGCTGGAGGCTGCGAAGACTTCTGGTGAGACAGTGCCGGCACTGGTAGTGTGCAACGTGGACTGGGACAGCATGGAGCAGGATGGATTAAGCGATGGTCAGAAGCAGATCCGGTCGGCATTTGAAGCCTACGGTGTGAAGGATTATGTAGTAGTTCAAAAAGGAGATGTAAAGGCTGCAGTAGTCGGTGTGTTCGGTAAGGATGCCCTGGAATGTGCACCGACCTGTGAATTAAAGTTCAAGGATCCGGTTGAGGCCGTAAAACAGACGGTAGAAGAGATCCGAAAAAATGAAAAAGTGGATATGATCGCCTGTGTGTCCCATGGAGGAACCTGGGAGGATGAGAACAAATCGGAGGATGAGATCCTTGCAAAAGAGGTGCCGGATATCGATCTGATCATCAGCGGACATACGCACTCAGAGCTGAAAGAGGCAATTCAGCATGGGAACACATATATCGTATCCTGCGGCGAATACGGAAGAAATCTGGGATCACTTTCCATGACACAGAAACAGGACGGACGGTGGGAGCTGACATCCTATGAGCTGATCCCTGTTTCTGAGGATGTAAAACCGGACCAGGCGACACAGGAACAGATCGATGCCCTGATGGATACGGTAGATAAGAATTATCTTGCCGATTTCGGCTATACAAGGGAAGAGGTTCTTGCTGAAAATGATGTTGAATTCAACAGTCTGGAAGAAATGGGCACGAAGCACGAAGAGTTGAATCTTGGTGATATCATGTCCGATGCATACATATATGCAGTGGAAAATTCCGAGTATTATGATGGTGATCCGGTTGATGTAGCCGTTGTTCCAAGCGGAACCGTGCGGGATACATACACAAAGGGCGATATCACAGTAGAGGATGTTTTTAATTCCTTTTCACTGGGGATCGGAAAGGACGGTGTTGCCGGATATCCGCTGATCAGTGCATACCTGACCGGAAAAGAGCTGAAGCTGGCAGCGGAGGTGGACGCTTCTGTATCGGATTTTATGACAACGGCAAGGTTATATTGCAGTGGATTGAATTTTGCATACAATCCACATCGGATGATCCTGAATAAGGTGACAGATTGTTATCTCACCAGGGCAGACGGAGAGCGGATCGAGATCCAGGATGACAAGCTGTATCATGTTGTGACAGATCTGTATACCGGCCAGATGCTTGGTTCAGTGATGAAAATGTCCTATGGACTGCTGTCTCTTGAACCGAAGGACAGGGATGGAAATCCTATTGAAAATCTGGAAGATCAGGCGATCATGGAAGGTGACAGGGAGTTAAAGGCCTGGGATGCGATCGCAAGATATATGCAGTCCTTTGCGGATACAGACGGCGACGGAATTGCCAATGTGCCGGAATATTATGAGACGACACATGGACGTAAGGTTGTGGAGGACAGCAGAAATATCATTGATCTGGTGAAGCAGCCGAATAAGTTTTCGGCAATGATCGCAGGTATTTGTCTGATCTTTATCGTGATCATTGTGCTTGTGGTATTTCTGATCCGAAGGATGATCCGCAGGATCAAAGTCAGAAAAGGAAAGAGAAATTCAAAATAAATATACGGCTGAGATCGTTAAAGTCCGTAAGTCGACGAAATCCCACGTGTCCTCTTCTCTGAAAAATCTGGAGAGCAGAGGTCTGATCGAAAGGATCCAGAGTGCGGACAATAAGAAGCCTGATGATCCCAAAGACCTGTGCATATATGTGGATCATTGCAATGGGACTTCAGCTTCTGTTTTAGGACAGCAAGCATTAAGTAACCGCCTGACTATGGATCAGACATTGGATGTCCGCAGCGTATTTTGGTACGTCTGCGGACATCTTTTTTGAGATGAATTGCAATTTCTTTTGTAAAATTGTAGAATGAAAGAGCTTATGAAAAAGAGTCATGAAAGAGAGAATCGGGAAATGAATGATAAAATCGCAGTCTGTCTTGGAAAGGGCGGACAGAGAGATATGGCGGAAGCCTTTTGCAGGAGGACCGGAGCGCAGCTTCAGGATAAGCCGGGAGATTTTCTGACGGTGCGGTTTGATTCCAGGGGCGTTTCGCTGTCCGGTTTCGGGCTGACCTATCAGGGGGATTTTGTGGAGACGATGCTTCACAGAGTTACCAGAGGCAGACTTCAGCATGAGATGCTGGTGAAGGCGGTGAAGTCAGATAAGGAGGGAAGGAAGGCCATCGATGCTACGGCAGGAATGGGTGAGGATGCCTTTCTTCTGGCAGCCCAGGGCTATGAGGTGACGCTGTACGAGCAGAATCCGGTGATCGCAGCCCTTCTTAAAGATGCCATTCGCCGTGCCAAGAAAAATATGGATCTGAAAGATATTGCCGGTCGTATGAAGGTGATCGAGGGAAACAGTGTAGAAGGTATGTCAAAGCTTCTTGATCCTGTAGACGTGATCTATCTGGATCCCATGTTTCCGGCAAGACAGAAATCCAGCCTGATCAACAAGAAACTTCAATTGATCCAGAAGCTGGAACCACCGTGTTCCGGGGAAAAGGATCTTTTTGATGCAGCTATCAGAGCAAATCCGGATAAGATCATCGTCAAGCGTCCGCTGAAAAGTGAATGTCTTGCCGGCCGGGAGCCGTCTTATACATTGAAGGGGAAGGCAATACGATATGACTGCTATGTATTATAAAGTCAGACACTATCAATACAAAAATCGAATCGGAAATCTTAAGTCTGAAGCTGTAGGCGTGGTAAGCGGGGAAAAACATTTCCCCATATTTCCTGGAAATATAATTTTAAGCCACTGACGAAATCCAAACCATTTTCCACGCCACTGTATGCTTATGCAGAGGTGTTCTGGTCAACGATCATTAATGAATATTTTATGCCTGCGCCCAGGTATGAACTGGCCATCTGTGAAGGGTATGAGGCAGTAAATGAAAAATATCTTGACTACGGAACAGCAGTACCCATGGCCTATAAAGAAGGGGAATCCATTTTGAATCTTCTGGAGTTTTTCAGGAAATATCCGGATGAAAAGGTAGATATAGATAATTATGTAAACTATTGCCAGATGTTTTATGATTATAGAGATATTTTTGAAGCTGATTTTTTGCAGAAGCATCAGGAAATAGCGGAACAGCTTGCCATGCAGGTGCTGATCTCTGTCCTGAGGGGAGACCAGAATTATCATTATGAAAATGTAACGTTTCTCTGTGATAAAGATGGCGGGATCATAAGTCTTGCACCTATGATCGATCATGAATTTTCTACGTATTTTATGTTTCCGGACGATATTTCCCGTCATGTATACTGGCTGATGGAATTAAGCAAATCCATCCGCGGATGGGAAGTCCGGCCTGGGGAATATGATAATTTCAAAGATCCGGAAGAACGGAAACTAATGGAAAAAAGTGCCACCTGTATTCATAAAAATCTCCTTTATATAAAAGAACATTATCCGCAGACAACGGAAGAATTTCTGGATAAAGCAGAAAAACTGAAAACAGCATTGACGGAAGCTTCAGAGGATTTTCTGATCCGGGGAAATACGGAATATCCGGACTGTGCGGATTCCAGTGCCTGGCTGATCGGAAAAGCCCGATACAAGGATAAAGATGAAGAGAAAGCCAGCGCTTATGAGGCGGAATTATACGGAAAGGGGAAAAAGATTGATTTCCGGGACGTAAGTATCAGTGCAATAAATGAAATAAAAGCTGTGATCAGTCAGATGGAAGAAGTTTTGAGAAAGAGAGAATAAACAAATGGAACAAACAAAAACAATATTAAAAAAAACCTGGGTGGTGGCAGCGCTTGCCTGCGTCTGCTGTCTTCTCTGGGGGAGTGCGATCCCGCTGATCAAGACAGGATACCGTCTGATGCAGATGGATTCTGCAGATACGGCAAGTCAGATCGTTTTTGCAGGTGTGCGTTTTGCACTGGCAGGAATCCTTGTACTGATCTTTGCATCTTTGCGTGAGCGCAAGGTTCTGCTTCCGGATCGAACTGTTCTGAAATATGCGGTGCCGGTATGTATAGCTCAGACGGTATGTCAGTATTTCTTCTTTTATATAGGTGTGGCACATACCTCCGGTGTAAAAGGCGCTATTATCACAGGTCTTGGGAATTTTATTGCGATCCTGCTGTCCTGCCTTGTTTTTCACAAGGAAAAAATGACCGGGCGAAAGATGCTCGGCTGTATCCTCGGTTTTGCCGGCGTGGTCGTGATCAATCTCATGGGAAATTCTCTGGATGCAGGTTTTAGGCTTACAGGAGAAGGATTTATTCTGATCGCGCAGTTTTCTTACGGAATGTCCACGGTGCTGATCAATATTTTTTCCAGAAAGGTATCTCCGGTGGTACTCAGCGGAACGCAGTTTACCATGGGCGGGATCATTCTGTTCCTGATCGGAAAAGGGATGGGAGGACATTTCGGAGTGGTAAATGCCGCCGGTATCGGGATCATCTTTTATCTGGCAATGGTGTCTGCAGTGGCCTATACACTGTGGTCAGTGCTGCTTGCCTGGAATGATGTATCCAGGGTAGCGATCTTTGGCTTTGTAAATCCTTTGTTCAGTGTGATCCTGTCTGCACTGGTTCTGGGAGAGGTACGTCAGGCATTTAATATGGGAAGTCTCATCGCACTGTTTCTTGTCTGTGTGGGAATTTATGTGGTAAATCAAAAAAAATCTTCATAAGTGGTATTGCAGTTATTGTTCCCAGGCAATATTTTTTGAAGCGTGTTGCTGAGAACGGAGTGAACAGTAACGGTCGCAGAATGAACAGTAACGATGCCGGAGTTTTGAAATTGATTTCAATACGGCATTGTGTTAAAATAGCTCCATAAAAAGTGTGAACATAAAAATCCATGCCGGAATAACTGCAGGATCCGGAAGCAGATCCTGCACCGGACAGTAAGGAGGAAAAATATGGAATTTCAGAAACTGATCGAAGAGAGAAGGACCATCCGTAAATACAGCCCGGAGAGCAGGATCACAAAAGAAGATCTTCTTGCAGTGATCCGGGCCGCTCAGGAAGCACCCAGCTGGAAAAACTCCCAGACCGGAAGATATTATTGTGTAATGTCCGAAGAGATGGTGGAGAAGGTCAGCAGAGAATGTCTGCCGGAAATGAACCAGGCAAAAGCAGAGAATGCCTCCCTGATCGTTACAACCTTTGTACATAACCATGCCGGATTTCAGAAAGACGGAACACCGGATAATGAGCTTGGAAACGGCTGGGGCTGCTATGATCTGGGACTTCAGAACGAGAATCTGATCCTGAAGGCAAAGGAGCTTGGATATGGAACCCTGATCATGGGACTTCGTGCCGGAGACAAGCTCCGTGAGATCCTTTCCATTCCGGAAACAGAAACGGTAATGGCAGTGATCGCCATCGGAAAAGCAGCCGAAGAGCCTGCAAGACCGAAACGTAAAGATGTGGAAGATATTGTGAGATTTTATTAAATAATAGAAGAAATGCCCGGTACATATCAAAATGTTCGGGCATTTTTTAATGGAAATTAAAGAGCAAAATGGTCTAAAAAGGATTGCCTGGAAGAGTGAATTCTGTTATCCTGTAAGAAAACAGCTGTGACAACATGGAAGGGTTTTGAAAAGCAGAGTTTGGGAGAAGCAAAAAAGCAATACAGTAAAAGCAAGGGAGGTTTTTAACCAATATGCAGATCATACATGAAAATGAATACGAAGAAACCATGAAAAATATCGTAATGCCATATCTTCTGTCTCACAGAAGGGAACTTTATGTACCGGGTGCGGATTATCCGTTTCGTAACGAAAGCAAACGGATCACAGGTAAGATCCATATGCTGCAGTATCTGTCTGATATTGATATGCCTAAAGGTGTGGTAGTCATCAGCCACGGATTCACAGAATCAGCAGTAAAATATGATGAAGTGGCCTATTATTTTCTTAAGGAAGGCTATCATGTATATATTCCGGAGCATTGCGGCCATGGCCGCAGCTATCGTCTTACCGCAGACCCGTCTCTGGTCCACATCGATACATGGAGAAGATATATCCGCGATTTTCTGAAAGCATGCCGCTACATAAAGAAAGCACATCCGGATCTGTCACTTAACTTGTATGCACATTCCATGGGTGGTGCCATCGGTGGTATTGCTGCAGCCTGGGAGCCGGACTGGTTTCACAAGGTGATCCTTTCTTCTCCGATGATCCGTCCTCTTACAGATAATGTTCCGTGGCCGGCAGCCACCGGCATAGCTCTGGAGAAATGCATTTTCGGAAAAGATGAGGAATATGTAGCTGGCCGAAAGCCTTACGATGGCAGCGGTTCTTTTGAGACAAGCTCCGCAACATCAAAACCAAGATACGAGCGATACAAAAATCTCCGTGCAGAACATAAGGAGCTCCAGACCTGGTCTCCATCCTACGGCTGGCTCTGGGCTTCTGCGGAAATGAGCTGGTATCTGCGTCTCTACGGATGGAAAAAATATACGGCACCAATGCTGCTCATCCAGGCCCAGACGGAAGATCTGGTGTCTGTTCGTGCCCTGAAAAATTTTGCCGGAAAGATCAATCGCCAGGGAAAAACAAGCTGTGATTATATCCATATGATCGGAACAAAGCATGAGATCTATGGAAGCAGAGGTAAGATCCTGGAGAAATACTGGGGATATATATTTACATTCCTGGACGATACGGAAAATGATATTGATCACAGATAAGTATTTTTACTACAGGTGTATCACATATTTAACAACAGGATTGGCAGCTTTTATTCACTTCCTTTCTTTATCATAGTAAAATTATAAAGCTTTTCTCTTATACATTCGACAAAAAATGTGATATAATCTAACGAATCGTCTTTTTGTACAGACAAACCTACAATCCAAAAAGACAAAATTAAATAAGGGAAGGATTATAGAATGTTATCTGTTATTGAATCAGTGAATGCTGCCGTAAACAATTTTATCTGGGGCGTTCCTGCGATGATCTGTATTATTGGTGTAGGTCTTTATTTAAGTATCCGCACGAATTTTCTCCAGATTCGGAAATTTCCCTATGCCATCAGGGTCACTATCGGACGTATGCTTCGGAAAAGAGAAGCTTCCGATGGAAGTCTGACACCGTTTCAGGCTGTTTGTACGGCGTTAGCTGCTACCGTGGGAACGGGAAATATTGCAGGTGTGGCAGGTGCTATTGCCATCGGAGGACCGGGAGCCGTATTCTGGATGTGGATCTCCGCACTTCTTGGAATGTGTACAAAGTTTTCAGAAGTAACACTTGCGGTACATTTCCGCGAAACCAATGCCAATGGAGATCTGGTTGGAGGACCAATGTATTACATTAAGAATGGTCTAAAAAAACACTGGCACTGGCTGGCATATCTGTTTTCCGCTTTTGGTGTGCTTACTGTTTTCGGAACCGGAAATGCAACCCAGGTTAATACCATTACAACAGCTATTGATTCTGCACTGATCAATTACAATGTGATCGCTGCAGACAATACTTCTACGGTAAACCTTGTTATGGGGATCATCCTTGCGATTCTTGTGGCAATGATCCTGCTTGGCGGAATCAAAAGGATCGGCCAGGTTACAGAAAAGCTGGTACCGTTTATGGCATTGTTTTATATTATTCTTGCCGTCGGTGTAATTATCATCAACTGGAAAAATGTTCCGGGTGTTTTCAGCGCTATCATCAGAGGGGCATTTAATCCGGCATCTGTGACAGGCGGCGTAGTAGGAAGCTTTTTCATGAGTATGAAAAAAGGTGTTTCCAGAGGTATTTTCTCCAATGAGGCAGGTCTTGGTACCGGTTCGATCGCACATGCCTGTGCAGATACAAGAAAACCTGTAAAACAGGGATTTTTCGGGATCTTTGAGGTATTCACGGACACGATCGTGATCTGTACGCTGACAGCGCTTGTCATCCTCTGCAGCGGGGTGCCGGTTGGTTATGGCGCAGCAGCAGGAGCGGAGCTTACCATCAGCGGTTTTACCAGTACATACGGAAACTGGGTTTCCATCTTTACCGCAGTTGCCATGTGCTGCTTTGCATTTTCAACGATTATCGGATGGGGACTTTACGGAGCCAGATGTGCGGAGTTCCTTTTTAAGGAAAAAGCTATCAGACCTTTTATGGTACTGTACTCTCTGGTAGCGATCATCGGCGCAACTGTTGACCTTGGACTTCTCTGGAGTATCGCAGAGACCTTCAACGGTCTGATGGCGATCCCTAACCTGATCGCAGTATTCCTGCTTTCCGGTGTGGTTGTAAAGCTTGTGAAGGAGTACTTCGCCGGAGAAGGAAAGAACGCCTGAAGGAGTTTTTGAAAAAAAAACTTGACTATCAAAACAAACAGAGTTAGAATTGGTTTAACTCATTAAAGAGTTAACACATAACAGAAGTAAATTCCGTGAAGGGAATCAGTAAAGACAGAGGAACCGTCTTCAGAGAGCTGTAACTGGTGTGATGCAGCGGCGGAACTGCCTTGAATATCATCCCTGAGAAGGAAAGCCGAAAGTTTCAGACAAGTAAGTAGGTTTTCACGGGTGCTTCCCGTTACAGAAGTCGCGTATGCCGGTACGTTGCAGAATCGTGCTTGTTTCAATGGTGAAACAGGGTGGTTGCGGAATTTTATATCCGTCCCTGAAAGGGGACGGATTTTTTTTATCCAAAACATTTTAAACCACGCGGTAAGGATCTGAAACCGGAAAAATATACAAAAGGGGAAAGAGTATGAAAGTGTACAAAAAACTCATGAACGCACTTGCAGCAGTAGAAAAAATTGTACTGGTCATTTCCACACTGCTGATCCTTGTGCTGACTGTGGGAAACGTATTTTCCCGTAAAGTCATCCACCGTTCCTGGTCTTTCACAGAAGAACTTGTAGTAGCGGTATTCGTACTCATCACCCTGCTGGCAGCCGCACTGGCCTGCCGCGAAGGAGAACTGGTCAGTCTGACACTGGTTACGGACCGTCTTCCGAAAAAACTGGAAAAACCATCTGTGATCCTGATCACGGTCCTGAGTATTGTTTTTTCCGCAATTTTATTTAAATATGGAATGGACAAAGTTCTTACACAGCTGGCAAACGGCAAGAGAACCTTCGTATTAAACTGGCCTGAGTGGATCTTCTGGTCCTTCGTACCCATCGGTGCAGGCTGTATGATCCTTCATTTTATTGAGTACTGCCTGGACTTCTGCCTGAAAAAAGATGATGAAAAGGAGGACAAATAAATGATCAGTGCAATCTTATTTATCTCCTTCTTTATATTCCTGATCCTGGGACTTCCCATTGCAATCTGCTTAGGTCTGTCATCTGTATGTGCCATCCTTTATTCCGGTACATCTCTGACGATCGTAGCTACAAATATGTACTCCGGAATCAGTAAATTCCTGCTTCTTGCTATCCCGTTCTTTGTTCTGTCCGGAAACATTATGGCAAAAGCCGGTATTTCCAAACGACTGATCAAATTCGTAGATACCTGCGTAGGACATAAAAAGGCGGTATCGCCATCGTATGTGTTATCGTAGCCTGCTTCTTCGGCGCGATCTCCGGTTCCGGCCCTGCAACTGTTGCAGCACTTGGAGCAGTTCTGATCCCTGCAATGGTAGAACAGGGCGGTTTCTCCGCACCGTTTTCCACGGCATTGATGGCAACCTCCAGTTCCATCGCCATTGTCATACCGCCGAGTATCGCATTCGTTGTATACGCTTCTATCACAGGGGTATCTATTGCAGATATGTTTATGGCTGGTATCGTTCCGGGACTTCTGATGGGTGTTGCTCTTGTGATCATCGTTATGATCGAGGCAAAGAAACATAACATTCAGCCATCCCGTGAAAAAGCTTCCGCAAAAGAACGCTGGGATACATTTAAAGATGCATTCTGGGGATTCCTGATGCCGGTTATCATCCTCGGGGGAATTTACGGTGGTATCTTCACACCAACTGAGGCTGCAGCCGTATCTGTTGTTTACGGTCTGTTTGTTGGTATGGTGATCTACCGTGAGGTTAAGCTCAAAGATCTGTTTGACATTCTTGTGGATTCTGCAAAGACAACCGGTGGAATCATGCTGATCGTAGCGAGTGCTTCCCTGTTCTCTTTTGTATGTACCAAGTTTGGTATTGCAAATGCGGCATCTGAGCTTCTTGCCGGCATTGCACATAATCAGTTTACCTTCCTGCTGATCGTAAACATCATCTTCCTGATCGCAGGATGCTTCATCGATGCAAACTCTGCTATGTACATTTTTATACCGATCATGCTTCCGGTATGTAAGGCTCTGGGCTATGATGTGGTAGCATTCGGTGTTATGGCAACAGTTAACCTTGCGATCGGACAGGTAACTCCTCCGGTAGGTGTAAATCTTTTCGTTGCCATCAGTATCAAGATCAAAAAAGGTCTGGAAGTTACTCTGCAGCAGATCTCAAGAGCAGTTGTGCCAATGATCGCAGCCTGCGTTGCAGTTCTTCTGATCATCACTTATATTCCGGCTGTTTCCACAGCTCTTCCGAAGGCTCTTGCAGGAAAAGAGGGTTCCTATACAGGAGACCAGTCTTCTGACACAGAAAGCCAGAGTTCCAAGGATTCCGGAGACGGAAGTGATTCCTTTAATACCATCGCGGATTACAGTGATCTTGACTGGCCGGAGATGACATGGAACTTTGCATGCTCTACAACTGAAACAAGTACCTGGGCTGACGGAGGACGTAAGTTTGGTGAGCTTATGGAAAAAGCAACCGGCGGAAAAGTCAAGGTTAATATTTATGCAGCAGATCAGCTGACAAACGGAAATCAGTCCGAAGGAATCCAGGCACTGATGAACGGAGATCCGGTACAGATCTCCATGCATTCCAATCTGATCTATTCTGCATTTGACCCGAGATTCAATGTAGTATCCCTGCCGTTTATCTATGATTCCTACGATGACGCGGATGCAAAATTTGACGGTGAGGCCGGAGAAAAGCTGAAAGAGATCCTTGGTGAGTACGGACTTCATTGTATGGGAATCGCAGAGAATGGTTTCCGTGAGCTGACAAACAGCAAGCATGAAGTAAAAACAGTAGACGACATGAAGAACCTGAAGGTTCGTGTGGCCGGTTCCAACCTTCTTATGGAATGCTATAAGAGATGGGGTGCAGATGCCACAAACATGAACTGGTCTGAGACTTACACAGCACTTCAGCAGAATACGGTAGAGGGTGAGGAGAACCCGTTGCCTGCGATCGACGCAGCCAGTGTACAGGAGGTACAGCCGTACTGCTCCATGTGGGATGCAATCTATGATTGTCTGTTCTTCTGTATCAACCAGGATATCTATGACAGCCTGACACCGGAACAGCAGCAGGTTGTTGATGAGGCAGGCCAGAAGGCTGTTGAGTATGAGCGTTATATCAACCGTTCCGGCGACGAGGAGATCATGAGCCGCTGGGAGAAGAGCAACGGTGTGACCTTTACAAAGAAAGAGGATATGGATATCGATTCCTTCAAGAAAGCAGTAGACGGAATCGACGACTGGTTTGTAAAGGAGCTTAAGAGTGAAGGCTATGACGATGCACAGGATCTTGTAGATCTGTTTACAGAGGATTCGGTAGATACCGTGGAGGATTACAGTGATCTGAACTGGCCTGAGACAACCTGGAACTTTGCATGCTCCACTACTGAGACAAGTACCTGGGCTGACGGCGGACGTAAGTTCGGTGAACTGATGGAAAAAGCTACAGGAGGAAAGGTCAAAGTTAACATTTACGCAGCTGACCAGCTGACAAACGGAAATCAGTCCGAGGGAATCCAGGCTTTGATGAATGGAGACCCGGTACAGATCTCCATGCATTCCAATCTGATCTATTCTGCATTTGATCCACGCTTCAATGTGGTATCCCTGCCGTTCATCTATGATTCCTATGATGATGCAGATGCGAAGTTTGACGGAGAGGCCGGAGACAAGCTGAAGGAGATCCTTAACGGCTACGGACTTCACTGCATGGGTATTGCAGAGAACGGATTCCGTGAGTTGACAAACAGCAAGCATGAGGTAAAATCTGTAGATGATATGAAGAATCTGAAGGTTCGTGTAGCCGGCTCTAATCTCCTTATGGAGTGTTATAAGAGATGGGGGGCAGATGCTACAAATATGAACTGGTCCGAGACCTACACAGCACTTCAGCAGAATACGGTAGAGGGCGAGGAGAATCCGTTGCCCGCCATCGATGCAGCCAGTGTACAGGAGGTACAGCCATATTGCTCCATGTGGGATGCAATCTATGACTGCCTGTTCTTCTGCATCAACCAGGATATTTATGATGCGCTGACACCGGAGCAGCAGGCTGTTGTTGACGAGTGTGGTCAGAAAGCTGTTGAGTATGAGCGTTACATCAACCGTTCCAGCGATGATGAGATTAAAGAACGCTGGGGAATCCAAAAACGGTGTGACCTTCACAGAGAAAAAGGACATGGATATCGATTCCTTTAAGAAAGCAGTAGACGGTGTAGATGACTGGTTTGTTCAGGAACTGAAAAAACAGGGCTATAATGATGGTCAGGATCTGGTAGATCTGTTTACAAAGTAATCTTCATATATGTTTATAAAAAGATAAAATAGCCGGAAAGAGGCAGTTCTGAGAGGATTTTTCAGGACCGCCTCTTTTCTTTGCGGAAAAAAGATTATATACTGATAGCAGTCCGACATTTGTCGGGCAGGAGATTATTGAAATATGACCGGAACATAAGTAAAGCATATATTCGCATTTATTTTACTGTATGCTCCGGAGAGTTGATAAGGTAAAGGAAGAAATATGATAAAGATCGATCTGATAACTGGATTTCTCGGATCCGGAAAGACAACATTTATAAAAAAATATGCCTCCTATCTTCTGAAAAAAGGCATGAACATCGGGATCCTGGAAAATGATTTCGGGGCAGTGAATGTGGATATGATGCTGCTTCAGGATCTAATGGGAGACAATTGTGAGCTGGAGATGGTTTCCGGGGGCTGTGATGCGGACTGTCACAGACGGCGATTTAAGACAAAGCTGATCGCCATGGGAATGTGCGGTTACGACCGTGTCATCGTAGAACCATCCGGAATCTTTGATGTGGATGAGTTCTTTGACGCCCTCCATGAGGAACCGTTGGATAAATGGTATGAGATCGGAAATGTGATCGCCATTGTGGATGCGAAGCTGGCAGAGGATCTTTCTGCGGAAGCGGATTATCTGCTGGCTTCCGAGGTGGCAGATGCAGGCTATGTGTTACTGAGCAGGAGCCAGGAAGCCACGGTGGAAGAGATCAGCAGCACAAAAGAGCATCTCAACCGTGCACTTGGCCAGATTCAGTGCAGGCGCCGTCTGGACAGTGAGATTCTCACCGGAAACTGGGATGATCTCACAGACACAGACCTGGAAAAGATCCTGGATTGCGGGTATGTGGCAGAGGATTACGTGAAGGAATCCTATGCGGAAGGCGGCGGATTTGATTCTCTGTTTTTTATGAACGTTCATAAAAGCGAGGAGGAACTTCATGAAACTGCAGAAAGGATCCTGAATGATCCATCCTGCGGAGATGTTTTTCGCGTAAAAGGTTTTCTCAGAAAAGAAGATGGACAATGGCTGGAGCTGAATGCTACCCGCCATGAGATCTGCATCCGGCCGGCAAAGCTGGGACAGGAGATCATGATCGTTATTGGGGAGAAACTGAATAAAGAGGTAATTGATGGATACTGGAAATAATACTGCAGGAAAAACAGCACCGGAGAGATATGTCTCAGAGAAGGCCTTTGAAGAGCTGCCAGATACCTTTCAGAAGCTAGCAGAGCTGCTTGGAGAAGATCAGTTTGAACTGGTGGCAGTGAATGATGAGAAAGATCCGCAGGATCAGAAAGCAGCTTCAGAAAGTGCTTTTTCGGAAGCAATTGCGGAAAAGTCCGATGACAATATGTACAGAGTGGATTCTTATGTAAAAAACGGCGAAATCCGTCTTGTGTATCTTATGAATGATGCGGTAGAAAGCTTTCTTGTTTTTGGAAATGCCCGTATGACAGGTGTATACAAACCGGATTACGAGGGCGAGATCCTGGCAGATTTAAGCCGGCAGGGCAGAGAATACATCCTTGTGGTTCACCAGGATGATTCGGTGGTGACTTTGTTTTTTGAAACCCTGTCTCTGGAAAAACATCTCTACGATTACAGCCGGATCGGTCATTTCTGGGTAGAAGGGTATGAATACTTACGGCAGCTGGAATATCGGCTGGCGATCCTCCGCGACAAATATGATTATATAGGCGGGGACAGCTGCAACGCTCTGGAGGAGAAGCTTTCTGCACTGGTGGAATTTCCGCCATTGAATTACTGCTGTTATCCGGCTGTTCCGGAAAAGTATATTGTTCCCAGGGAAAATCCGTGGATTCCCTCGGAAAAGGCATTTGAGGTAATGGGAGAGATCGCAAGGCAGGCAGGAGACCGTACCTTTGTCAGGTGGCTTGAAATTTACCGGAAACTTCGGTTTAAATGGGTAGCACGGAAACTGGCAGGAATGCTTCACCGTACAAAACACATCCAGGTAACGATGTGCCTTTCTGAAAGGCTGCGGGAAGCTTCATCCGGATATGGGAATCGTTCTTTTGGAAAAGAAGCCGATGAAGAACTTAGAGTTCTTACAGAAAAAGCCAGGACAAAGCAGGCAGAGCTGAACGAGCAGGGTATGGGATCCGAAGTACTCAGGGAAGAACCGTTTACCATTGCCAGAGATTCTCTGGGATTTAAGGTTTATCTCATGAAATGGAACAAAGGAAGAAAAGACTGTACCGTTGAAATTGAAGAAATATGACGAAATATATATAGATCCGTAGAGAATATCTGTGAAGTGTTTTTGCCCGGCAGGGATTGCTTTTTTAAAAACACTGGGGTATAATCTAACGGAAAGAGTTAAGAACAGCCCTTTAATAAGAAAGGAGATTTTTAAAATGAAAGTAACACATATTACAGATATTGATAAATTTTTTGAGGTAATTGACAGCTGCAAGGGTAGAGTAGAGCTTGTAACAGGAGAGGGAGACAGATTGAACCTGAAATCCAAACTTTCCCAGTATGTATCTCTTGCAAACATCTTTTCCGCTGGTGAGATCCCGGAGCTTGAGATCGTTGCAGCAGAGAAAGAGGATATCGACAAGCTTATGAACTTTATGATCAACGGCTGATAGGAAGAACGATTTTCAGGGATGTGAGCTTTTCACATCCCTCTATTAATCTGAATATAAAGCAGAATAGGAATGTCTGTTTTGTAAAATGGATATAATGACAGCAGATACAGAAACAGGTATTTTTTTCTCTGTCATCATGAGCATAACAGGATACAACCAGGGGGTATAATACTTCCTGGTCAAACTACGTTAAAAGGAGTGTATACAAAATGGTTAAAATTGATATTATCTCCGGTTTCCTTGGCGCCGGAAAAACAACTCTGATCAAAAAGCTTCTGAAGGATGGATTTCAGGGTGAGCAGGTAGTGCTGATCGAGAACGAGTTTGGTGAGATCGGTATTGACGGCGGCTTCCTGAAAGAGGCAGGAATCCAGATCCGTGAGATGAACTCCGGATGTATCTGCTGCTCTCTGGTAGGAGATTTCGGCACTTCTCTGAAAGAGGTTGTGGACAAATATCATCCGGACAGAATCCTGATCGAGCCATCAGGTGTTGGTAAACTTTCAGATGTTATCAAGGCAGTACAGGGTGTTCAGGACGAGGTTGACATTAAACTGAACAGCTATACAACTGTTGTTGATGCAAAAAAATGCAAAATGTATATGAAGAACTTCGGTGAGTTCTTTGATAATCAGATCCAGTATGCAGGTGCTATCATCATGAGCCGTACTGATATTGCAAGTGAGAAAAAGGTTCAGGAGTCCCTGGAGCTTCTCCGCAGCCTGAATAAGGATGCTGCTATCATTACAACTCCGATCGAGAATCTTGACGGTAAGAAGCTGGTAGAGGTTATGGAGCATCCGGTATCCCTGGAGCAGGAGATGCTTGAGGAGGAGCATGAGCATCATCATCACCACGACGGAGAGTGTGGCTGCGGCCATGATCATGAAGAGCATGAGCATCATCACCATGACGGAGAGTGCGGTTGTGGCCATGATCATGAAGAGCATGAGCATCACCATCACCATGACGGAGAGTGCGGTTGCGGCCATGATCATGAAGAGCATGAGCATCACCATCACCACGACGGAGAGTGTGGCTGTGGACATGACCACCACCATCATCATGCAGATGAGGTCTTCACAAGCTGGGGCCGTGAGACTATTAAAAAATATACACGTGAGGGACTTGAGAAGATCCTTGAGGCACTTTCCGAGTCTGATAAATACGGTATCATCCTTCGTGCAAAGGGAATGCTTCCTGCAGAAGACGGAACATGGATTTATTTTGACATGGTTCCGGAGGAAACAGAGATCCGTGAAGGTGCACCGGAATATACAGGCCGTCTGTGCGTGATCGGTTCTAAGCTTGACGAGCATGCACTGGAGGAGCTTTTCGGGATCGCATAAAGCATATGATAAAATAAATGTTCGTTTTGACGCAAAGCCAAAGCGGAATACAGATATAGATTGTTACAGAAAGGAAACAGATACTGTACATTAAATCGTACAGTATCTGATAGGATGGATTTATGGAAGAGACCAGAGTACCCGTTTATCTGATCACAGGTTTTCTGGAAAGCGGCAAGACCTCTTTCCTGAGCTTTACCCTGCAGCAGGATTACTTTCAGATCGATGGAAAAACACTGCTGATCCTTTGCGAAGAGGGTGAGGAAGAATATGATGAGGAAGCACTGAAACAGTGCAATACCGTTGTGGAGAGCATTGACAGCGAGGAAGAGCTTACACCGGAACGACTTGCGGCAATGGAGATCCTGCATCAGCCGGAGCGGGTGATCATTGAGTATAATGGCATGTGGCTGGTAAGTAAATTCGAAGAAATGGAAAAACCGGAAGGCTGGGGCGTGGAGCAGCATATCACCTGTGTGGATGCAAGCACATTCCAAGTCTATATGGCGAATATGAAGTCACTTTTTATGGACATGGTCCGCAATGCGGATATGGTTATCTTTAACCGCTGCCAGGAGAACGACCCGCTTCCTTCTTACAGAAGAAGCATCAAGGTGGTGAACCAGCGTGCGGAGATCATCTTTGAGGATGAAGAGGGTGAGCTTGGTGATCTTTTTGAGGATGAGATGCCATTTGATATTGATGCCCCGGTGATCGATATCCTTCCGGAGGATTATGGTATCTGGTTTGTGGATTCCATGGATCATCCGGACCGTTATGTCGGAAAAACCGTTCACTTTAAAGCACGTGCCCTGAAGCCGCGTGGAATGGGAAGCAAATTCTTTGTTCCCGGAAGAACAGCCATGACATGCTGTGCAGATGATACCACATTCCTTGGTTACATCTGCAAGAGCGCTTTTGCTCCGAAGATCGCAGAAGGCCAGTGGGTGGATGTTACTGCGAAGGTTGCGTTTGAGAAGAGAATGGAATATCAGGGAGAGGGAATCGTACTTTACGCAGAGCATGTAGAAGTTTGTGAGCCACTTGCTGATGAGATGGTATATTTCAACTGATACGATCAGAGCATTTGTATGCCTTAAGGCATAAGAAGGCCTGACATTGAAACAGGTAGATTACAGCTGAGGAGTTTTTATGTATTTAATTGCAGGTTTGGGAAATCCGGGAAAGCAGTATGAGGCTACACGCCACAATATGGGCTTTGACACCGTTGACTGTCTTGTGGAGAAGCATAATATCCCGCAGGGCGGCGTAAAATTTAATGCCATGTATGGAAAAGGTATCATCGGCGGTGAAAAAGCTATTCTGATGAAACCGCTTTCCTATATGAATTTAAGCGGCGGTCCGATCCAGGAGATGTCCGGCTATTTCAAGATCGATCCGGAGACAGAGCTGATCGTGATCTACGATGATATCGATCTGGAGCCTGGGCAGCTTCGTATCCGCAAAAAAGGCAGTGCAGGCGGACATAACGGGATCAAGGATATTATCCGCCGCCTTGGAACTGAAAAATTTATCCGCATCCGTGTTGGTGTCGGTGCAAAACCGAAAGACTGGGATCTGGCAGATTTTGTGCTGGGTCATTTTTCGGACAGTGACCGCAAGCTTGTGGATGAAGGGATCAATGATGCGGCAGAGGCTGTGGAGATGATCCTGTCCGAGGGCGTAGATGCGGCGATGAATAAATATAACAGGAAAAAGCCTAAGAATTGAGGTTTGTATGGAAGCATTTTTGCATCCTCTGCAGGGTCTTGCAGAGTTTGAAGGAATAAAAAAGCGCTGTGGCGCAAACTGCGGAATTCTCAATGTTTCCGGATGCATGGAGTCCCAGAAGGTCCATCTGATGTATGGACTTTCCGGGCTTTTTCCATATCATCTGATCCTTGCGGATGATGAGCGCAACGCAAAGGAAATCTATGAGGATTACCGCTTCTATGACAAAAATGTATATTTTTATCCGGCAAAGGATCTTCTGTTTTTTCAGGCAGATATTCACGGAAATCTTCTGATCCGGCAGCGGATGCGTGTGATCCGGGCACTTCTGGAACAGGAAGAAGTGACCGTTGTTACCAGCATCGACGGATGTATGGATTTCCTGATGCCGCTGGAAAAGATCAGAAGCAGACTTCTTCATTTTAAAAGTGACAGTGTGATCGATCTGGATCAGCTGAAGGAAGAGCTGGTAGAGCTGGGGTATGAACGCACTGGTCAGGTAGAGCTTCCGGGGCAGTTTTCTGTGCGTGGAGGAATCATTGATATCTATTCGCTGACAGAGGATAATCCCTGGCGTATTGAACTGTGGGATGATGAGGTGGATTCTATCCGGAGCTTTGATGCGGAAAGTCAGAGATCTCTGGAAAATGTAGATGAAATTACGATTTATCCGGCCGCAGAAAAGATGGACGGAGAAGATATGGTATCCTTTCTGGAGTATTTTCCGGAAGAAAAAACACTGGTATTTCTGGATGAACTGAACCACCTGGCAGAAAACGGCGAGGGTGTGGAGGAAGAGTACCGTCAGAGCCGTATGCACAGAGAGGAAAAAGGGAGGCAAATCTTCCGGAGCAGTGGCTATGTGGCTTTCAGGAACTGCAGAAGAAGCTGAACAGACGGAATTGTGTGGCTGTATCCGCACTTTCTCCCAGACGTTCCGGATGGAAGATCAATGAGGAATTTGATCTTACGGTGAAGTCTGTAGATTCTTATAACAGCAGCTTTGAACTTCTGGTAAAGGATCTCCTTCAGTATAAGAGTCAGGGATACCGGATCGCATTGCTCTCCGGTTCCAGGACCAGGGCGGAGCGTCTGGCAAAGGATCTTTCAGAGGAAGGACTGAATGCTTTTTACAGCCAGGACATGGATCGTATCATCAGTCCCGGGGAGATCATGGTGGTCTATGGTCACGCAAGACGTGGCTTCCAGTATCCGCTGATCAAATTTGCAGTGATGACGGAAACCGATATTTTCGGCAAAGAGCAGAAAAAGCGCAAAAAAAAGAAAAAGTACAGCGGAAACAGGATCCAGGATTTTGCAGAGCTTTCCATTGGTGATCTTGTTGTTCATGAAAAGCACGGACTGGGTATTTACCGTGGAATCGAAAAGGTAGAGGTTGATCGTGTTGTGAAGGATTACATCAAGATCGAATACCGGGGCGGCAGTAATCTCTATATCCTGGCAACCCAGCTGGATGCTTTGCAGAAATATTCAGGATCCTCCGAAAACGCAAAAACGCCCAAGCTGAACAAGCTTGGCGGTCAGGAGTGGAATAAGACCAAGAGCCGTGTTAAGGGTGCAGTAAAAAATATCGCAAAAGAGCTGGTTGAGCTTTATGCAGTCCGCCAGGAGAAAGAGGGGTATGTCTGCGGACCGGATACCGTATGGCAAAAGGAATTTGAGGAGATGTTTCCTTATGAGGAGACGGAGGATCAGCTGGCAGCCATTGAGGACACCAAGAGAGATATGGAAAGCACCAGGATCATGGACCGTCTTGTGTGTGGTGACGTTGGTTACGGAAAGACGGAGGTGGCTTTAAGAGCTGCGTTTAAGGCAGTACAGGAAAGCCGGCAGGTGGTTTATCTGGTCCCTACTACCATTCTTGCCCAGCAGCATTACAATACCTTTGTACAGCGTATGAAAGAATTTCCGGTGAAGGTGGAGCTTCTCTGCCGTTTCCGGACATCTGCCCAGCAGAAAAAGACCATCGAAGGGATCAAAAAGGGGCAGGTAGATATTGTGATCGGCACCCACAGAGTTCTTTCAAAAGATGTGGAATTTAAAAATCTTGGACTTCTGATCATTGATGAGGAGCAGCGCTTCGGTGTTACTCACAAGGAGAAGATCAAGCAGATGAAAAAAGATGTGGATGTACTGACGCTGACGGCAACGCCGATTCCGAGGACTCTTCATATGAGTCTCATCGGTATCCGTGATATGAGCGTTCTGGAAGAGCCGCCGATGGATCGTGTGCCGATCCAGACATACGTTATGGAGTACGATGAGGAGACTGTTCGGGAAGCCATCCGCAGGGAGCTTCGCCGGGGTGGACAGGTGTATTACGTATATAATCGAGTCAATGACATTGCCGAAGTAGCCCTTCGGATATCCAGACTTGTGCCGGAGGCCAGAGTGGATTTTGCACATGGACAGATGAGTCAGAGGGAACTGGAGCAGGTAATGTATGATTTTATCAATGGAGATGTGGATGTACTGGTTTCCACCACTATTATTGAGACAGGACTGGATATTTCCAACGTAAACACCATGATCATCCATGATTCGGACAGATATGGCCTTTCCCAGCTTTATCAGCTCCGTGGGCGTGTAGGACGTTCCAACAGGACTGCTTATGCATTCCTGATGTATACCAAAAACAAGATGCTCCAGGAGACCGCGGAGAAACGGCTCAGCGCCATGCGGGAGTATTCAGACCTTGGAAGCGGTTTTAAGATAGCTATGAAGGATCTGGAGCTTCGTGGAGCAGGAAATCTTCTCGGTGCGCAGCAGCATGGGCATATGAACGCAGTTGGTTATGACCTTTACTGTAAGATGCTCAGTGAGGCTGTCAAGGAGGCAAAGGGAATCCGGACTATGGATGATTTTGAGACGACCATTGATCTCAACATTGATGCATTTATCCCGGATTCCTATATCGGCAACGAGTTCCAGAAGCTGGATATTTATAAGCGTATTGCCGGTATTGAAAGCCAGCAGGAGTATGATGACATGCTGGAGGAGCTGATCGACCGTTTTGGTGAGCCGACAAAAGCTGTGTTGAATCTTCTTGCCATTGCAAGGCTGAAGGCTCTTGCCCATCAGGGATATGTGACGGAGATCAAGCAGCTTGGAAAAGATGTCCGGATCACGCTCTATGAAAAGGCCAAGCTGGATCCCGCAGGTATTCCAGCTATTATGGCGCAGTACCGGAGAGGTTTGCAGTTTAAGGCTGATCATGAGCCGAAATTTATCCTGACACCACAGGGAAGGCTGATCGAAGAGCTGATGAAGTTTGCGGGGGAGCTGGCAAAACTGGCAGAGCCACTGGAGTAAAGGGAAGAATCAGCTAAGCTTAGGGTTATCCACGGGAAAAAACATCCGGTTTGTGGATACCGGATATTTTCCCGGAAAGACTTGTGGATAATTTGTGAAATGTCGTGTAAGTTCGTGAAATTCCTTGCTCTTAAAGGTGAAAACGTTTATAATCAAGTATTATGGAATAAGAGCCGGACCGTGATTCTTATGGACGGATAGATGGAGGATGAAATGAGAAATTCAGTAAAGAAAGCGGCAGTTACTGCTCTTGTCTGCGTTACAGCGGCAGGAATGATGGCAGGCTGCGGAAATAAAAAACTCGATGGTACAAAGATCGCAGTGACAGTCAATAAGCAGGAAATCCCGTTTGGCGTTGTAAGTCTGGCAGCACGTATGCAGCAGGCACAGGCTGAGGCAATGTACAAGATGTATCTTGGCGGCGGAAGCGATATGTCTATCTGGAGTACCAAAATGGATGATGATTCCGATGAGACTTACGGTGAAAATGCGGTAACAACTTCTGTTGAAACTGTTGAAAAGATGTGTCTGGAGAAAGAACACGCTTCCGAGTATGATGTTGAAATCACAGATGATGAGCAGAAGGCTCTTGAGGAAGCTGCCAAGAACTTTATGGCTGCCAATTCCGATGAGACAATTGCAGAGCTTGCAGTTGATGAAGATATGGTGAAGACTTTCCTCGAGCTTGAAACATACGATGTGAAGATGAAGGATGCCATTGAAGCCAAAGCGGACGTGAAGCTGGATGAGAAAGAATATCAGCAGATGTCCTTCAGCTATGCAAGTGCAAAGGTCAGCTGAGATGATCTTTCCGATGATGATATCAAGAAGAATAAAGAGAATCTTCAGAAGTTCTATGACAAGGTTAAAGAGGATCCGGCTGCAGATTTCAATACTCTTGGAGATGAGATCTCCGAGGATATGACCGCAACAACCGGAACATGACCTACCTATGAGGAAGGTGATGACAGTGCTGCCAACGGAACTACTTATCCAGATGAGGTTCGTACCGCTTTAAGAAAGCTGGACGAGGGTGCACTGAACGAGGAGATCATAAAGACAGATTCCGTATGGTATGTTGTGAGACTGGATTCCAAGAATGATAAAACTGCAACGGAGAGTAAGAAAGAGTCTCTGACAAACACCAAGAAGGATGATTTCTATAATGATACAACAGATGGCTGGAAGAAGAAAGCTGATATCAAAGAAGAGAAAAAACTGATCAAGAAGATCAAGATTACAGATAATCACAGCTTTACGATTCAGACTCCAACTCCGACACCGGACCCGGATGTAACTGAGACACCGACAGCAGATTCTGCAGAGGCTGAGGCAACCGAGACACCGGCAGCTGAGGAGCAGACCGATGTGACTGAGACACCGGAGACAGAAGGAGATTCTGCAAAGGCTGATGAGGAGACTGCAGACAGTACAGAATCTGAGGCAGCTGCTACACCGGAAGCTGAGAAATAAGATACAATGTTTAAAATGGAATGATAAGAGAAAAAGACAACGAGCCGTGTACGGGTTTATCGTACACGGCTCGTTTTTTGTAATGCTCATGCCTGCTTTATGGCTCGTCAGATTAGATCGAGATGCTCCAGTGCGTGAAGAATCCCATCCCTGTCTACTGCGCTTGTCTGGTATGTGCAGTGTTTTTCGATGCCTCCGTAAGCATTTCCCATAGCAACGCTGACTCCGGCAGCTTTCAGCATGGGAAGGTCGTTGGGACTGTCTCCGAATGCATAGCAGTTTTCCCTGGGGATGGAAAGGCGGTCCAGGAGAAATTCCATGCCTGTGGCTTTGCTGGTACCCTTTTGTGTGACTTCCCAGATTCCGTCTCCGTGATCAAAATAGGTGTAATGATCATTACAGAAGCTGCGGAATTTTTCGACATCGGAATCCGGCAGCATATGTACCAGGAATTTGTCATAGGAGTAAGTGCAGGCATCCTCCCGATTGAATTTCGTGATGTCGACCATTGGAATTTCTTTTCGCATTTTGACTCCGAATTCGGACTGGGCTGGAGATGCGCCATCATACAGGATCTCAGTGTTGGATTCAAAAATCGCCTCGATCTTGCATTTGCGGAGAAGGTCTACGGTTTCCTTGCACAGAAGATTTGGGACTGTGCGGAAAAAAAGCAATTTGTTGTCCATGTAAATGTGGGTTCCACAGCCGTATATATAGCCATCGAAATGAAGCTCTGAGAGTGCAGAGGGCATCATTACTTTGGTGCGGCCGGTGTTGATGAAAAGAAGATGACCGTTTTCATGGGCTTTTGTGAGGGCGCGGCTGGTGCTCTCCGGAACCTTGAAGGGGTGAGGCGTAAGCAGTGTGCCGTCTATGTCGAAGAACAGGATTTTTTTATCGTTCATAAGGTCTCCTTTAAAATGGGATTTCTTCTTCGGTGTTACTGTTATCAATGTCAGTAATATCATTAACAGGAAGCGGTTCTGCGGATGTATCTTCAACAGAGTTCAGTGTGCTGACACGGATGCCGTTGAGTTCTATTTCACTTTCCATGGGGATCACAAGGCATTTTCGACCATCGATGATGCGGGTTTCTACCAGTTCTGCCCGGTCCGGTGCTACATGGATCACCACGTCAGGGGTTTTGATCTCGAATTTCCGGGTGTTGGTGATGTTGGATGCTACCAGAGCTGATTTTTCTCCTGCGGCAAGCTCATACTGTTCATCGAAGTTCTGGAGCTTTTCGTCTTCTACGCCGCATTCTTTGAAGAGACGTTTGACTTCGGATTTGGTGAGGACAACAGGTTCCGGTTCGTCCTTCTGGGATTCGATGAGATCGTTGAGCTTTTCGTGGATCTCAAGGACTGTGTCGTAGGCACAGTCATCACCAAGGGTTTCTTCCACCAGAGCATTGAAGGAGTCACGCTGGGTTCCGGCAGATAGTGGTGTGGTGCAGCCGAAGACTTCTTCCACCATGGTGGAGCGGAGATTTTCGGCGTTTTTGGTGTAGTAGAGAAGTCCGTGGATATCGGTACTGCGGTCGTTGAACTGTGGGAAAAGGAAGCCCCAGTCAGGCATTTCTACCAGCCAGTCCCGGATACGGTCTTCAATATTGTTTGTCTCTGCATTGTAATGCAGGCCTGCTTTGGAGAGCTTGACCGGGCAGATACTGCAGAGGATGTGATCGTAGATCTCATCGGAAGCGTCGAACATTTCGGCACCGTCGGAGGATTTGCCGGGGATGTCGTAGACTGCGTGGATGAGGATGATGTAGTAGTTTTCACCGTAGTCGTAGTTTTCTATGATTCTGTCGTAGAAGGCTTCGGTGAGGGTGTCGTCGGTGAGTTTGCTTTTGCGGAGTTTCATGAGGAAGTTTTGAGTTCCGCCTTCGGTTTCCTGATCCAGAGGAAATTCCATGTTGATGAGGTTTTTTCCGATGGTGCCGGTGAGGGTTTTTCGGAAGATGTCGAAGTATTTGAAGGTTTCTTCCTCTGATAAGGATAAGAAGGCTTCTTTGAGTTCGGTTTTTTTGTTTTTTTCACCGTCTACGTAGCAGCCGCAGATGCGGGTGATGGAGCAGCGGTCAGGGGTGAATTGTTTTTTTATTTCTGCGATTTCTTTTTTGTTCATGTGTGGTTTACCTCGGTTTTTTAATTAGTTTGATTATAGCACAGGTGTTTGGTGGGGGCAAGATGACGCGGACGGACGTGTGAGATTTGCAGCAGAAGTCCGGGTGCGGTCGTTTCGCCGGGTCATACTAAGCGTCTGAGGTGCCTCACGGAGCGGCCGGCCCATAACTCGCCATGTACGCTGATGCGTACCTGGCTCAGACAGATGGGGCTTACTCTGCGGCTTGTGGCCGCCGGGTACCTCTCCGTGAACCACCTCAGACGCTAAGTATGGACCAAGGCTCACTCCAAAGCACCCGGACTTCTGCTGCAAACCTCACACTGTGCGGTCATGGTGGGAGGGATAGAGTGGTCTGACGGGAGTTGGATGAGTCATCAGCGCTGCGCTGGATGGCTGGGAGGAAAGGCTGAGTTTCCTTGTGGTTTGCCGGGGATGTTGTGAGCGTCGGTGCGTTGCTGGACGCCTGTAGTTTGGAAGCCTGAGATTCTATGTGTTTGTTAGGGAGGTTGTGAGCGTCGGCGCGTTGCTGGACGCCTGTAGTTTGGAAGGTTGAGATTCCATGTGGTTTGGAGGGAGGTTGTGAATGTCGGTGCGTTGCTGGACGCTGGAAGGTGGTGTCGAAATTTGGAGATGGTTTTTTGTGGTGTTGTGGTGGGATGTGTGGTATGATTTGTATATCTTATAAGATCTATCCATTTATTTGGTTTCTTTTTGCTTCAATGTCTGAAGCGTTTTTTCAAAAAATATTTATAAAAACTGTATACAGGGTTTCTGAAGTGTTTGGTTGATGGTATAATTGTATATACCAGAAGGAGTATTGTTTGAGAGATAATACGATTTTTGATGATGTTTTTCGTACTATGATGGAGAAAATGACGTTTCTGGTCGTGCCTTTGATCAATGATGTTTTTCATACATCATACCCGGCTGATGTGGAGATTGTGCAGCTGCGTAATGAGTATCAGCGGGTGGATGGTGAGATTATTACGGATTCGCGGCTGTTGATCGGAAACAGGATTTATCATATAGAATGTCAGAGTACGGATGACACGACAATGGCTGTACGGATGATAGAGTATGATTTTGCAACTGCTGTTGAGTTTGCCAGAAAGCAGGGACGGAAGTATCGGATGGAGTTTCCACGTTCTTGTGTGTTGTATCTGAGAAATAGTAGGAATACGCCGGATTTTCTGGAAGTGGATGTGGTTTTTCCGGATGGAGGATGTCATTTGTACAGAGTGCCTGCCATTAAAGTAGAGAATTATACAAAAGATAAGATATTTGAAAAGAGTCTTCTTATGCTGCTTCCTTTTTATATCATGCGATATGAAAAAAGAGGGCATGAGATGAGTGAGAATCCACAACTTTTTCAGGAATTACTGAATGAATATGAAGTGATCCGGAGTAAACTGGAGGTAGAGATCACTGAATCTGGAAGGTCTGAACTGTTCAGTGATCTGATTGGACTGATAACTCGGATATCTGATCATATTTTCAGAAATGAGGAGAAAGTCCGGAAAGGAATAGGTGAGATTATGGGTGGACATGTTCTGGAACTGGAATCTGAGAAAAGGGCAAGACTGATGGCGGAAGCTAAAGAACAGGCTGAAGCACTGGGGCGAGAACAGGGAATGGCTCAGGGAATGGCTCAGGGAATGGCCCAGGGGGAAGAACGACTTAGTGTTCTGATCAACAGGCTTATACTTGATAATCGTGGTAATGAGATTCAGAAGGTTGTTACAGATAAAGAAATGCGTGAAGCTATGTACAGAGAATATCAATTATAATAAGAAAAGATAAAGAGAATCCCCCACTGGTTTTGCTATCCATGGGGGATTCGTTGATTGATCTGAATCTTATAATACAGAATATCCGTAACTGCTGACAATAGCATCGATCTTCTGGCGGTTTTTGCACAGTGGGCAGTTGTCAGAGCGGTAGGAGTGATAGTCCGGGATGTCTCTGGCCTGAAAGATAGAGTGGACAGGGAGTGTGGCTACACTGTCTACACTGCTGTAGATGGCTGCCACGCCGCGGATTTTACCGCCATAGTACAGAACGCTTTCGATAGCTCGGTTCAATGTGGATCCGGTGGTGATGGAACCATTTAGGACGAGGATGTTTTTTCCATTGATCATTGGTTCATAGTTGTCGCGGAAGATCATCTGCCCGGTGCTGTTGAACTCAGGGGTGATGACGTAGATGGTCTGGTGTGCGTTCATGGAAAGGACGCCGGCTTTGGTCAGTTCTTCGGCGAGATAAGCACCGATCACTTCAAGTCCGTCCATGCAGACGATAGTGTCTACCGGAATGGATGCTTCGTAATTTGCTGCGAGAGCGGATGCAATACGCTGTGCTTCAGCGCATCTGGATTTCATAGTAGTGAGATCCAGGTAGTGTGTGATATGGGACTGGGATGTTACGAAGTGTCCCGGAATCATTTTAAGCTGTATGCGGTTGTCATTGCGTGCATAAATTTTTATGATGTTGTCCTGATTCATAATAAAAACCTCCTGTCGTGATCGTGTTTTACGTGGTTGTTCAGGAGAATTATCCTGAAGGATTACGAAACAGATTTATTTAACCGAATGCGGATTGCAAATATCCGATTAGCTGTGCATATTATACCATTAATTTCAAAAAAATGAAATAATATAATGCAAAATATATAAAAAATATTCAAAAAATCAAGCATATTTGTTAAAAAATATCCAATATCATGAAAACTTTGACAATAGGATCATTACTATAGAGTGAAAGTACTTGTGAGTACATAGTCAATTGGAAAGAGAGTGTCATATGTATTATTGCGTATAAAAAAGAGGAGGAGAATCCCTATGGATCCTCCCCCCTGTGAGAGTGAGTCAATGTCAGCCTTCAATAGATACATATTTATCAGCTTCAATCTCTTCAGCTGCTTTTTTCGGAATAGAAAGTCTCAGAACACCGTTCTCAAATTTTGCATGGACATCTTCGTTTTTTACACCATTACCAACATAGAAGCTTCTGCTTGTGCTGCCGGCATAACGTTCACGGCGGATATAATTGCCTTTCTTGTCTTCCTCGTCTTTGTCAAGACCCTTGGCAGCGGAGATGGTAAGATAACCATCCTTCAGCTGTACCTGTACTTCATCTTTCTTAAATCCTGGAAGATCTACATCCAACTCATAGCCTTTATCTGTTTCACGTACATCCGTTTTCATGATATTTTTTGCATGTTTGCCATAAAGAGGGTTCTTTCCGCTAAAGAAATTATCTCTGAATCCAAAATCATCCATCCAGTCATCAAATAAGTTTTCTCCAAATACACTCGGGAACATCATAAGTCATTTCTCCTTTCAAATTGAAAAGCCGTTCCGGTGGATCAAGAAATCCAACTGTTGCCGGTATATAGTTACCACTTCGGGTTATTCCGTAGTGGTGATCGTTTGGTTTTATTCTGAACATCTGGAAGTTCTTTTTTATCTTCTCCCTTGTTCTATATGTAATATAACACCTGTTGCTAGCAAAGTCAAGAGGTGAGTGCTAAAAAATTGTGAAGAATTTGTGTTCCGTAAAATGAAAAACTAATTTCCACCTTTAGTCCTTTATGTTCTTACATTAAAAAGCGAATCGGACAAGGACTGAAAAGCTTATGCAGATTGAACATTCTGCAATGTTATAATAACTTTAAAGCATAGAAAAAACTAAAAAAATCAATATAATAAGGCATATAGACAAAATGTATTAAAAAAATTTTTCGTACATTCTTCTGAGTTGAACAGACGATAGAAAGACAGTATTCATGAGTATGCAGGTAAAGCAAAATGTAAATGAAAAAGTACAGGAGGAGAGAATAATGCAGAAAAAATATGCAGATTTTAAGCTTGGGGTACCGGATTATGTAACAGTGGAAACAGAAGAGGAGAGACTTGTGTGCCAGGGAGGGCAGACGACAGTAGCTGCCGGTGCAACTACTGTGGAATTTCAGGACGCAGGTGAACATGAGGATATATTTGTCACATCCGAGGATGCAGTGAGATGTGTGAAGCTGAGATGGAACTATAAGATCCCGAAATCAGCCAGATTTCTGGGAGATGCCTGGGAACGTACCTATGGTGATGCGGAATGGCATGGAATGAGCGGAAACCGTTATCTGCCATGGTATTTTCTGGCGAAGCTTTCTGAGAAGGTTCTCTGCTTTGGCGTAAAGGTCCGTCCTTCTGCTATGTGCTGCTGGCAGGTGGATACCAAAGGAATTACTTTGTTTCTGGATGTTCGCTGCGGAAATACAGGGGTACAGCTGAAAGGAAGAAAGCTGTGTACCGCACAGATCGTCTGCATGGAATCAGAAGGAGCAGATACTTTTGAAACTGCACAGGAATTTTGTAAAAAAATGTGTACAGATCCGATCTTCCCGGAGTTTCCGGTATATGGAAGCAATAACTGGTACTATGCTTACGGTGACAGTTCCGAAGAGGAGATCTTAAGTGATACCGATTATATCCTGAAACTGACTGAAGGTGTAAAAAATCCTCCGTTCATGGTTATTGATGACTGCTGGCAGGAGCATCACCGTCTGGATGAATACAACGGTGGACCCTGGACAAAAGGCAATGCCAGATTTCCGGATATGAAAGGTCTTGCAGACAAGCTGGAGAAAAAAGGTGTCCGCCCGGGTATTTGGGTCCGTCTGCTTCTTAATGAAGATGAGAATATCCCGGATGAGTGGAGAATTTCCTATAATGACTGTCTCGATCCGTCCCACCCGGATGCACTGGAATATATCCGTAAAGATATCGAGAGAATCTGTGATTGGGGATACACGCTGATCAAGCATGATTTTTCTACCTTTGATCTCTTTGGAAAATGGGGATTTGAGGCGAATTTAAGAGACAATTCCATGGAGAAATGGCATTTTTATGATCAGACCAAAACCAGCGCAGAAATCGTAAAAATGCTTTATCAGGAGATTTATGATGCTTCCCGGAGCAACAACGCAGTGATCATCGGCTGCAATACCATCGGACATCTCGGCGCAGGCCTGATGCATCTGAACCGGACCGGTGACGATACCAGCGGACGTATCTGGGAGCGTACCAGACGAATGGGCGTAAATACGCTGGCATTCCGTCTTCCGCAGCACAATACGTTTTACCATATTGATGCAGACTGTGTCGGTATTTTCGGAATGATCCCATGGGAGAAAAATCGTCAGTGGGCAGACGTTCTTGCAAAGAGCGGTACACCACTGTTTGTATCCGCAAAACCTGGAGTTTTGAATCCGGAGGAATTTGAGGAGCTGCATCAGATCATGCTGCGTGCATCAGAACAGAAAGAGCATTTTGTTCCGCTTGACTGGGAAGAAATCGACTGCCCGGAGGTATGGGGAGAAAACGGCGAAACTATCACTTATGACTGGTTTGACAACGAAGGTCCGACCATGGATGCTACGGTGGAATACTATAATGCCAAGGTAGTTGTTCCGTAAATCAGGAAAAGTGGTTCAGCAATCCAGAAGATCCTCGGCATGATGATATTTTTCCCGGTATTCCCGTGGCGTCATGCCGGTTTCTTTTTTGAAGGCACGGGAGAAGGCAAATGGATTTTGATATCCGCAGGAGAACGCCACGCTGGAGACAGGGATATCCGTGACGGTCAGAAGCTCCCGGGCGTTGATGATCTTGGCTGAAGTCAGGAATGCTTGGGGTGTGGTTCCAAGATGTTTTTTAAAAAGTCCGTAAAGGTGGCTGCGGCTGATATGGAGATAGTCAGCAACATCTGTCACAGTGATATTCTGCAGCGGACTTTTTTTGATGTAATCAACAGCCTGTGTGATGTAAAAATTCTCGTTGGATTCCATGGTGGTGTAGGAAGCATGAAATTCTTCCTCCAGCAGGGCGATGATCCGGTAAAGACCACTCTGGATATAGGCTTCACTGGAGGGCGTCAGCTGCGGGTGAGTCATCATTTCAAGAATGGTTTCCTGATAGGGAAGAACCGAATTTAGCTGCTGGACCGGAGTTTCTTCAGTAAGATGACAGTGTTCACAAAGTATGGGAGCATTTTCTCCATTGAAACAGATCCAGATATAAGTCCAGGGATCAGAAGGCTCTGCTTTGTAGAGAGAGCTGGTCACAGGAGGAATGAAAAAGCACTGTCCGGCTTTCAAGGTATATTTCCGGTTGTTCATATAGAAATAGCCCTGCCCGCTCAGCACAAAGTGAATGGTGTAATACCGCCGTACACCTGGACCATAGGACTGCTCCGGTGTACATTTTTCCCAGCCGCAGGAAATAAGATGAAGTTCTTTTGATGAAGTCTGGCGGTTCATGACCTGCTTGTTTTTCATGAGAGTTTTCTGCCTTTCGATATATGGTTATTATAAGTAATATCAGTTTAAAATATTTGATCTGAGGTGTAAAGAACAAAGATGAACTGATAGGACAAAAGACAGTTGCCGTGCGATAAACGTGTGGCAGCTGTTTTTCTGTTTTCTGCAAAAATTCAGACGTAATGCAGGCATTGTCTTGACACTTGTAAAAGAAAAAGGTTTACCGCCAGGAAAAATATCGTTATAATAGGAGAAACGCAGTTTCTCTGCGGCAAAAATATAACGGTCCGGGAGATATCTGTGTCAGAAATATTGCTTATCCCGTGATATATCAGATGATATGAGGAATTTTCCGGTATGTAATAAGAAGGGAGAAAAATATGGCATATTTAGGTGAAGAGATCAAAAAACTTGGTTTTGGCCTTATGAGACTTCCGCAGAAATCAGAAGGTGTGATCGATGTGGAGCAGACCAAAGTCATGGTGGACAAATTTATGGAAGCCGGATTTACATATTTTGATACAGCATGGGCTTATGCAGGAAGCGAAGATGCTATCCGCGAAGCGCTGGTAGAGCGTTATCCGAGAGAAAAATATCAGTTAGCCACCAAGATGGCAGCCTGGATCAACTGCAAGACAAGAGATGAAGCTCTTGCACAGTTTAAAACATCTCTGGAGAGAACAAAGGCAGGATATTTCGACTTTTATCTTCTCCACAATCTTGGAGAGCACAGAACAAAATATTTTGATGAGTACGGTTTATGGGACTGGATCCATGAACAGAAGGAAGCCGGTCTGATCAGACATGCAGGATTTTCGTTCCACTCCACACCGGAGGAGCTGGATGCACTTCTCACTGCACATCCGGAAATGGAATTTGTACAGCTGCAGATCAATTACGCAGACTGGGAAAATCCGGTGATCCAGTCAAGAGCCTGCTACGAGGTAGCCAGAAAACATGGAAAACCCGTCATTATCATGGAACCTGTAAAAGGCGGCATGCTTGCAACTCCGCCGGAAGCAGTGGAAAAGCTTCTGAAGGAAGCAGAGCCGGAAGCATCCACAGCATCCTGGGCGATCCGTTTTGCGGCAAATCTGGAAGGCGTGATCACCGTACTTTCCGGAATGAGCAATGTTGCACAGATGGAGGATAACCTTTCCTTTATGAAGGATTTCAATGGCCTTACTGACAGTGAGAAGGAGACTCTTGATAAGGCAAGAGAGGCTATGAGCAAAATTCCTCTGATCCCATGTACAACCTGTAACTACTGTGCAAAGGTCTGTCCGATGGAAATTGGAATTTCCGGTTCTTTTACAGCAATGAATTATCTGACATTGTACGGAAATAAAGCCGCCGCAGCGCATCAGGAAGACTGGCTGGTAGTCAGTCATGGCAGAAAGCGTGCAGATGAATGTATAAAATGCGGACAGTGTGAGGAAGTATGTCCGCAGCATATTTCCATCCGCGAGGAACTTGAGAAAGTAAGCGAGGCTTTTTGCAAATAAAGGAACTGATCCGGCAGGAAGCGGATCAGGGTAAGGAGAGAGTTTAAAAATGGAAAAATTCAAAGCATTTCTAAAACGGAAGGATATTGAGATCTCTCTGAAGAGATATGGTATCGATGCACTGGGAGCTATGGCACAGGGACTTTTCTGTTCCCTGCTGATCGGTACGATCATCAACACCATTGGCACACAGTTTCACATTCCGTTTCTGACTATGGCAGTTGCCACAGTCAATGATACCCAGTATACAGTAGGTTCTCTGGCATCTGCCATGAGCGGCCCTGCCATGGCAGTAGCCATCGGTTACGCCTTGCATTGCCCGCCGCTGGTATTGTTTTCGCTGATCACCGTTGGATTTGCCTCCAACGCACTTGGCGGAGCAGGCGGTCCTCTGGCTGTACTGTTTGTTGCCATTGTTGCAGCTGAGATCGGTAAGGCAGTTTCAAAGGAAACAAAGATCGATATCCTTGTAACGCCTCTTGTAACCATCGGTGTGGGCGTAGGTCTTTCCGCATGGTGGGCACCGGCTCTTGGAAAAGCTGCCATGAAGGTAGGAAGCGTGATCATGTGGGCAACAGATCTGCAGCCATTCTTTATGGGAATCTTGGTTTCTGTATTTGTTGGAATCGCACTAACGCTGCCGATCTCTTCTGCTGCGATCTGCGCGGCTCTGGGACTTACCGGACTGGCAGGCGGCGCTGCAGTAGCGGGCTGCTGTGCGCAGATGGTAGGTTTTGCGGTCATGTCCTTCAGGGAAAACAAATGGGGTGGTCTTGTCTCTCAGGGAATTGGAACTTCCATGCTCCAGATGGGTAATATTGTCAGAAATCCAAGGATCTGGATCGCTCCGATCGTAACATCTGCTATCACAGGACCTATTGCAACCTGCTTGTTCAGGCTTCAGATGAACGGAACTGCTGTATCCTCAGGAATGGGTACTTGCGGTTTTGTAGGTCAGATCGGTGTGTATACAGGATGGATGAATGATATTGCAGAAGGAACCAAGACAGCTGTTACAGCTATGGACTGGGCAGGACTTTTCCTGATCTCTTTTATTCTCCCGGCAGTTCTCTGCCCGTTGATCAATATGTTTGTACGTAAGCTCGGATGGGTGAAAGATGGAGATATGACGCTGTCATAAGCTATATCAGATCTTACTTTAAAATCAAAAAAGAGTATCACAGGAACTCATTGATAGTGATGAGCTTTGTGATACTCTTTTATTTTAACTTTTATGCTACATGTGATCCGGTGGCATTACTCCGTTCCAGTCCACAGGCCCTTGCATATTCATGGAGTTTCTCTTTTGCGGAATAATTCAGATCCTGAGGAACTTGGATCTGAATGGTTACATACTGATCACCGCGGACAGAAGGGTTCTTCATGGAAACAATGCCTTTTCCTCTCAGGCGGATCTTGGAACCGGACTGCATACCTTCCCTGATCTTACAGATAACATTTCCGTAAAGGGTGGGAACGGTGGCTTCACCGCCGAAAACAGCGGTTGTGTAAGGAATAGAAATGGTGGTATAAACATCTGATCCCTTTCGTTCATAGCCAGGACGTGTTCCTACGGTAACCTTCAGAAGAAGGTCACCAGGCTCACCGCCGCCGGTTCCGGGCATGCCTTTTCCTTTCAGACGGATACTCTTGCCGGTATCAATACCTGCCGGAATATGAATCTGAAGTGTCTGCGGTGCACCGGAGCTTCCGTCCGGACCGGACAGAGAGATCCTTTTATCTGCACCAAAAGCTGCCTCATCAAAGGTAACGTTGATGCTGGCCTTCACATCAGAGCCTTTTTGCGGAAAATCCTGTTGATGGAATCCGCCGAAGCCGTTGCCGCTGTGAAAGCCACTTCCGCCAAATCCACTGTGAAAGCTGCCACCGTTACCGGTGAAATGCTCATATGTGCCATTGCTGCCGAAACCGCGGCTTTCGCCGTGACTGCCGTGGAACATATTTCCGAAGATATCACCAAAAATATCGTCCATATTTTCACCGTTAAAATGAAATTCCTGATAGCTGCCATTGCCGCCACCCTGAATCCGCCGAATCCACCGGCACCTGCGCCGGCTCCAGGATCAGCTCCTGCTTCAAATGCGGCATGACCAAACTGATCATACATTTTTTTCTTCTTTGGATCACTTAAGACATCGTAGGCTTCGTTTACTTCTTTAAATTTATCTGCGGCATCTGCATTACCGGCGTTTGTATCCGGATGATATTTTTTGGCCAGTTTACGATAGGCTTTTTTTATTGTTTTTTCATCTGCGTTCCGGTCAATGCCCAGAACATCGTAATAATCTCTTTTTACTGCCATGGTATTCACCTTCCCTTATATTATAGTCTGCAGCGTCCCGGATGATCGATCTGTCCTCTCAGAGGACAGATCTCCCGGACTGTCATATATTGAACGTATGCGTATAAAATTCCCCGGGAAAAATCCCGGGGGCATTACTTTTATCTTGTTCTACATGTAATATAACACTGCTAATTAAAAGTGTCAATACCTGCATTGTGAAAAAGAACATTTTGGACTGAAATAAGAGATATGATTCTTACAGCTATCAGCTAAAAATATGATATAATACTACCATAAATTCCGGTGCGGTCTGCTCAGTAAATAAAAAACAGAGAGAGCAGCAGATCAGAGAAAGATCCAAAAAAGAAAAGGAGGCGTATAATATGAGAAAAAGAACTCTTCTGTCCCATATAAAGGCAGTAAAAAGGCTGGTACTTCTGACACTTATACTGGCAGCAGCTTTTCCGGCGACGATCCGGGAGACAAAGGCAGCAGCAGGAACCACTTTTAAAGTCAAAGTCACAGATGGATACCTGGCTCTTCGGAGTGAGAAGGCTTTTGACAAAGGCAATGAGATCGGACAGCTGAATACAGGAGATCTTGTGGAAGTTACAAATCGGAAGGACGCTACTTACTGGTATGCATACGTGCCAAGACTGGATAAATCCGGCTATCTGGACAAAAACTATATCCAGATAGCAGAGAACGCCACAGCTTCCAACGATTCCTGGACAGTAAAGGTAAAAAAAGGCTATCTGGCTCTTCGAAGTACCGCAGCTTACAATGACAGTAACGAGATCGGACGTCTGAATACCGGAGATGTCGTTCTTGTAAAGGACAGCAGTGATTCTACTTACTGGTACGTATATGCTCCGGGGCTTGATAAATCCGGATATGTGGATAACCGGTATATTTACAACAGTGGTCTGTGGACAGTTAAAGTAGAAACTGGTTATCTTGCCCTTCGCAACAAGGCAGCCTATAATGAAAGCAATGAGATCGGACAGCTGAATACCGGTGACACGGTTCAGGTGAAGGACACCAGCAACGATCAGTACTGGTATGTATATGTTCCGCAGCTGGATAAGACCGGTTATGTTGACAGGAATTATCTTACCGGAGGCTCAGGTACAACAACTCCATCCATGACTGTTAAAGTGGAAAGCGGCTATCTGGCTCTGCGCAGTACAAAGGCGTATGACAAGGACAATGAGATCGCCCAGCTGAATAACGGAGATACTGTAGAAGTCATTGAGAAGAAAGACAGTACTTACTGGTATGTATATGTTCCGAAGCTTGGAAAAGAAGGATATGTAGATAAGAACTACCTTAAATAAAAAGATAAAGGATGCTTGTTGCCGGATCTGCCTGAAGAGGAACAGAAAGCCGGAACAAGAAACGGGGAGGCAGAAAGATGACTCTGGCACAGCTCAGATATACCATAGCAATTGCAAAAGCCGGATCTATGAACGAGGCAGCAAAAAGCCTTTATATTTCTCAGCCCAGTCTTTCCACGGCAATCCGGGAGCTGGAAGCAGAAACCGGTGTTGAGATTTTCCGAAGAACGAACCGAGGAATCGCCGTAACGCCTGCAGGCGAAGAATTTCTGGGGTATGCAAGGCAGGTGGTGGAACAGTACGAACTGATGGAAGCCAAATATATTTCCAAGGAACAGTCACGCAAAAAATTCAGTGTTTCCATGCAGCATTATACCTTTGCAGTTAATGCCTTTGTGGAGCTGGTAAAGCAATTCGGCATGGATGAGTACGAATTTGCGGTCCACGAGACCAAGACGCATCAGGTCATCGAGGATGTCCGTAATTTCAAGAGTGAGATCGGGATCCTCTACGTAAATGATTTTAACCGTAAGGTACTTACAAAAATGTTTCACGAGTATGGTCTGGAGTTTCACGAACTTCTCAATTGTCGGATCTACGTTTATATGTGGAAGGGGCATCCTCTAGCGAAGCGTGAGAAGATCACGCTGGAAGAACTGAAGGAATATCCGTGTCTGTCCTTTGAACAGGGAGGAAATAACTCTTTTTATTTTGCTGAGGAGGTTTTGAGCACCTATGAATACAAACGGCTGATCAAAGCCGATGACAGGGCTACTATGCTGAACCTGATGGTAGGACTGAATGGATATACCTTATGCTCCGGTATTATCTGTGAGGATCTTAATGGTTCCGATTACTGTGCTGTGAAGCTGGATTCCGATGAGATCATGACGATCGGTTATGTTGCCAGAAAGGGTGTTAACATCAGTGCCCTTGGGAAAAAATATCTGGAGGAGATTTCCAGATATAAGGATAAAGCACTGAAATAAAAGAAAATAAAATCTGACAGATCACTGCTGGAGAAGACGGGAAAAGCTTCTGGTATTTATGATACCGGAGGGTTGTTTCCCTGTGTATTCTCAGATACGTAGCGATGCGTATCATGCAGGAATCTGTCAGATTTTTATTTACATTAAAAGTTTTTGGCAGTGGAAATTTTATTCTGCAAGCCGATCACACACGGATCACAAAACCATCCTTACGCGGTTTGGCTGTTGGATACTCACAGTCACGGTATCCAAGAACACAGTGGCCCACGCCGATATATTCCTCTGGAACACCCCACTGCTTCTTCAGCTCTTTTCCTTCCTCGGAGTCAAAAACTTCTCTTGCACGGTGAATCCAGCAGGAGTCCACGCCGAGAGCATGTGCGGCATTCATGAGATTTCCCATCACAAGACTTCCGTTTTCCACACAGGTGCCCATTTTGCTGTCGGAAAAGACAATGATCACAGTTGGGGCGCCGTAGAACGGATCTGAGGTGCTGCCCATAACAGCTGCGTTCATTTTGGAAAGCCTTGCAACCAGCTCCGGATCCTGTGTCACTACCATAAGAGTGCTCTGCTGTCCCATGCCGCTGGGGGAATATTCTCCCGCCTCCAGGATCGTATCCAGAGTTTCTTTCGGAACAAGCTCTTTTTTGTAGGCGCGGATGCTTCTGCGTTCTAACAGGTTTTTGATGCTTTCATTCATGATCATTACCTCCTGATGTTAAATTTTGTTGAAAATATTTTCTGCAAAAGAAAGTAAATTTCTTTTTATTCTGATAAAAACCATTATAACGCAGATGATTATAGTTTCCAATAGATAGAAGGATATAACTTTACAATTTATAAAGAAATATTATATAATCTGGTTATGATATTCCTGCGGCGGATGCGGGAGAATTTCGGGTGGAGATACAGAGACAGAATAGTTAAGACAGAAAATATGAGGTGCCAGATGGAAAAGATTCGGAAACATTTTTATTTTTCAGGAAGAGTACAGGGAGTAGGCTTTCGTTACCGCTCCTATTATATTGCACAGTCCATGGGACTGACCGGCTGGGTACGGAATCTCTGGGATGATCGTGTGGAAATGGAAGTACAGGGAACCAGAGAAGAAATCCGGGAGATGGTAGAACGCCTTTCTCAGCAGAGCTTTGTGGAGATTGAGGGGATTGAAGCGAGGGAAATTCCACTGGAGGAGGAGTTTGGCTTTCATGTGAGAGGATAGTGAAATGGCCGGTTCATTCCAGCTCCAGTGCCAGATACAACAGAACAGCGTCCCGGAATTTTCGGGGATTGAGACCACATTTTTTATAAATGTGGTTTAATTTATATTGAAGAGTATTTTTGTGGAGAAAAAGCTTCTCTGCGGCATCAGCCAGAGACATTTCCAGGGAAAAATAAGTTCGCAGAAGGTTCTTTTCATCCGGGGACAGCTGATAACCAAACAGCAGAACAGTTATTTGGCTGCTGAGCTGCGCAGAGAATATCCGCCTGACACGTAAATGAACATTTCACGTTTCCTGTACACGGAATGATAGAACGGAGAGTACGGATATCAGCTTTACATAAAAATCATACAGGAGGAAAATAAAATGAAGGTAGTAACAGCGATCGATTCTTTTAAGGGCAGCATGACATCCATGGAGGCAGGCTTTGCAGCTGCTGAAGGTATCCATCGTGTGGATGCGGACGCAGAAGTTCAGGTAAGACCACTGGCAGACGGTGGAGAGGGAACCGTGGAAGCCCTTGTCGCAGGAATGAACGGAAAAACAGAGCACGTAAAGGTTACGGGGCCTCTTGGCGAGCCGGTGATCTGTGAGTATGGCATCATCGAAAGCACAAAGACCGCAGTGATCGAAATGGCTGGTGCAGCAGGGATCACGCAGGTGCCGGACGAAAAAAGAAATCCTCTTTATACCACAACCTACGGTGTCGGTGAGGTGATCAAGGACGCCATCGAAAAAGGCTGCCGCAGATTTATTGTGGGTATCGGCGGAAGCGCCACCAATGACGGTGGTGTGGGAATGCTTCAGGCACTTGGCTATGCATTTCTGGATAAAGACGGAAAGCAGGTCCTTCCGGGAGCAAGGGGCCTGAAAGACATCACAGAGATCACAGCTGCCTATGTGATCCCGGAGCTTGCAGAATGTAAATTCCGTGTTGCCTGTGATGTCACAAATCCTCTCTGCGGAGAGCTTGGATGCAGTTCCATCTACGGACCGCAGAAGGGTGCTACGCCGGAGATGATCCAGGACATGGATCAGTGGCTGGGTGCTTACGCAGAGCTTGCAAAGGAGCGTTTTCCGAAAGCAGATGCAAAGTATCCGGGAACAGGTGCTGCCGGCGGAATGGGATTTGCATTCCTGACCTTTACCGATGCAGTTCTGGAATCCGGGATCAACATCGTGCTGGATGAGACAAAACTTGAGGACTACATCAAAGACGCGGATCTTGTGATCACAGGTGAGGGACGTATGGATGGACAGACAGCCATGGGAAAAGCGCCGGTAGGTGTTGCAAAGCTTGCAAAGAAATATGGCAAAAAAGTGATCGCCTTTGCAGGTGCCGTACAGCGTGACGCAAGAGCCTGCAACGATGCAGGGATCGATGCCTTTTTCCCGATCCTCCGCGGAGTGGTAACTCTGGAGGAGGCCATGAAAAATGAGAATGCCAAGCAGAATCTGGCAGATACTGCAGAGCAGGTTATCAGACTGATGAAATAAATAAAAGGCATATGATCCGTAAACTTCAGGATTCCTGCAGAAATACAGAGCGTGAGTGTCTGATCTGCTGTAAGAATAAATTTGGTGAAAGACGCTGAGAAGACATTGGATGATAATACAAAAAAGACAGGCAACTTCAGAAGCCTGTCTTTTTTGTGGTTTATAATTTGTAAAAATAAGGGAGCTGTAACCGGATTAAATCAATTTATGGGGATTTCAGTCTTATCCTTCGATCGGCTCAAAATCCACAGCGCCATGCTTGCACAGCGGGCAGATGATATCTTCCGGAAGTTCATCGCCTTCATAGATGTATCCGCAGACTTTGCATACCCAGCCTTTTTTGCCCTCGGTCTGTGGCTTTGGCTTTACATGTTTCTGGTAGTAGGTGTAAGTCATGGTATCCTGATCGCTCATGACACGGGCCTCTGTGACGCTGCAGATGAACATCCCGTGAGTGCCGAGATCCACATAGTTTTCTACCTTCAGGGACATGAAAGCATTGATATATTTGTCCAGGAATACCAGGCCGTTGTCGGAGTGGTTTACTTTCTGTCCGGCAAATTTATCGGTGCTTCTGCCGGACTGGAAGCCGAACTGCTCAAAAACAGAGAACGGAGCATCTGTGGACAGGCAGTTTACGTTCATGATACCGGTCTGCTGGATCACGTGGTGAGAGTAGTTTGCCTTGTTGATGTTGACAGCCACGCGATATGGGTTGTCGGTAAGCTGTGTAACGGTATTGACGATCAGACCGTTGTCCTTTTTGCCATCGTTGGAGGTTACCACATAGAGGCCGTAACCGATGCGGAACAGAGCAGTCATATCATTCTTGTTGGCAAGATCATCGCTTTTTGCAATGTATTCCTGGCAGAGCTCATCAGCCATAGCTTCCATCTGCCTGCGGTTTTCTTCATTTACTGCAGACATGATCTTAACTGTGGTATTCAGCCAGCTGATCTTTTTGCATTTGGAAAGCATTTCTTTCATAACCTTCGCTGCCAGCGGTGCCCAGGTTCCGTTTTCAATCAGTCCTACCGTGCGGTTCTGGAAGTTATGCTCTGTCAGACGGGTAATAAAGTCGTTCATAAACGGATAGATGCCTGCATTATATGTGGTGGTTGCGAGAACCAGCTTGGAGTAACGGAAAGCATCGCTCAGTGCCTGGGACATATCGTCTCTTGCAAGATCATAGACAACAACGTTTGGACATCCTTTGCTGCGGAATTTATCGGCCAACTGCTGAACGGCCATTTTTGTATGACCGTATACAGAAGTGTAGGCGATCACGATTCCGTCATCCTCCGGTGTGTAGGAAGACCAGGTATCATAGAGGCTAATATAATGTCCCAGATCTTCAGTAAGAACCGGTCCGTGGAGTGGGCAGATGGTCTGGATATCCAGAGCTGCGGCTACTTTCAGAAGATTCTGCACCTGCACACCATATTTTCCAACGATGCCGATATAGTATCTTCTTGCCTCATCATCCCATGGCTCCTCTGCATCCAGGGCGCCGAATTTTCCGAAGCCGTCTGCGGAAAAAAGAACCTTTTCTGTGCTGTCATAAGTGACCATAACCTCCGGCCAGTGAACCATCGGTGCAAATACAAAAGTCAGATCGTGTTTTCCAAGGGAAAGGGTTCCGCCGTTATCTACGATGATCTGATGACCTTCCAGATCCAGGTCAAAGAAGTTCTGCATCATGCCAAAAGCTTTTTTGTTGGAAACAACGATGGTGTCCGGATAAGCCTTCATGAAGTTCGCGATGTTGGCTGCGTGATCCGGTTCCATATGCTGTACGATAAGATAATCCGGTTTGCGCTCGCCCAGAACTTTCTGGATATTATCAAGCCATTCGTGAGTAAAATTTGCATCTACCGTATCCATAACCGCAATTTTTTCGTCCAGGATCACATAGGAGTTGTAGGACATGCCGTTCGGCACTTTGTACTGGCCCTCAAAAAGGTCAACCTGATGATCATTAACGCCTACATATTTGATGGTATCTGTGATTTTCATGAGCGATTCCTCTTTTCTTTCTATGGTGGATTTATTTATATGCTTCAGTGATTTGTTTGTTTCTTAACTTTGATAAAAATATAACAGAAATTGATGGCAAAAACTGTTGCAAATACAACAAAACAGGAAAAATTTCCAGACTTTACATTTTTTTCGTGCTGGTATAAAATCAGAAACATGCAGCAAAATAAAATGCGGATAGTTGCTTTGAGAGTCCTCTTACATAGTCTTGTATACAAAGAGGAAAGTACAGATATGCGGAAGAGTATTTTGCCGGTGGGAGGAAAATTTATGGAGCATATCACTTTATTTACGGATATTTTGCCCGAAGAACAGGAAAGAATGCGTGTCTGCTTTAAAGTCCGGGAGAAAGTTTTTCAGAATGGAGAAACCATCATGGAATATTCCAGCTCCATGAAAAAGATCGGTCTGATCCAGGAGGGAAGAGCAGTTCTCTACTGCTGTGACGAGGATGGAAATGAGTATGTCATCGATGAACTGAATAGGGACAGTGTATTTGGCGAACCGTTTCTGCTTCCGTCAGATTCCCAGCATTATTATGTATGTGCTACTACCGTGACGAAGGTGCTGTTTATTGATTATGAGCATGTGATCAAGCGTTGTGAAAATGCCTGCCATCATCACAGCCAGATGGTCAGCAATCTGCTGCAGATGATTGCGCTCCGATCCAGACAGCAGACGGATCGGATATACATGCTTTCACGATCCTCCACCAGAAAGAAGCTGATAGCCTATCTGCATTCTCTGGCTGCGGAAAAAAATGCCGGGAAATTCAAGCTGCCCATGTCCTATACCGCACTGGCCCAGTACTTAAGTGTGGACCGTAGTGCCATGATGCGGGAGATCAAAAATCTTTCGGATGAGGGTGTGATCCGAAGAAACGGACGGAATGTGGAGCTGCTTAAATAGAGGAGAAGATCATCATGAATGTTACAGTAAGAAAATACGAAGAAAAAGATCTTCCGGATCTGATCCGGATATGGAATGAGGTTGTAGAAGACGGTGTGGCTTTTCCACAGGAAGAATGCCTTAACGAAGAGACAGGAAAAGCTTTTTTTGCAGAACAGACCTATACAGCTGCAGCAGTAGATGCGGAAAGCGGAAAAGTTTACGGACTTTACATTCTTCATCCGAATAATATCGGAAGATGCGGTCATATCTGTAACGCCAGCTATGCGGTAAGCAGAGATTCCAGAGGACTTCACATAGGAGAAAAGCTGGTATCCGACTGCCTGACCCGGGGAAAAGAGCATGGTTTTGGTGTCCTGCAGTTTAATGCGGTTGTGGCCTGCAATGTTCCTGCAAGACATCTTTATGAGAGACTTGGATTTACCCAGCTTGGCGTGATCCCGAAGGGGTTCCGTATGAAGGATGGACATTATGAGGATATCTGTCCGTATTATCATGAACTGTAAGAGAATTTTGAAAGGATTTTTAAATGAAAAATCTTCAGATCACTGCATACATGCAGCATTTTATACGGCAGCAGGTCATGCCGGGAGACATCTGTATCGATGCAACAATGGGAAATGGCAATGACACGGCTCTGTTAAGCCAGCTTGCAGGAAAAAGAGGACGGGTTCTGGCTTTTGACATTCAGAAGCAGGCACTGGAACATACGAAGGAGCGACTGAAAAGAGATAACTGTCCGGAAAATTATCAGCTTCTTTTGGAGTCTCATGAGAATATGGATGTTTATGCAGAAGAAGAAACCGTGTCCTGCATCACCTTTAATCTGGGATATCTTCCCGGCGGAGACCATTCGGTGGCGACCAGAGCAGACAGCAGCATAAGAGCGGTGGAAAGCGGACTTAAGCTTCTGAAAAAGGGCGGACTTATGACACTTTGTATTTACAGTGGCGGGGATACAGGATATCAGGAACGGGATGAGATGCTTGCGTTTATCCGTCAGCTGGATCCTCATAAATATCTGGTGATCCTGTCGGAATATGCAAACCGGCCTAATGATCCGCCCATACCGGTGCTGATCATCAAACTGCAATGAATACATAAATCGGTTACTGTCCGAAATACAGGACACAGAGCCCGGAGGAAGCTATCATGAATGATTACATATATTATTATCTGCTTGCAGTCAATATCCTGGCTTTTGTGCTTTTCGGAGTTGACAAGCAGAAAGCCCGTCGTAATAAATGGCGGATCCCGGAGAAGACCTTGATCTTAAGTGCTGTCATTGGTGGCAGCGTAGGGGCAATCCTTGGCATGAGATTTTTTCACCACAAAACCCGAAAAGCCAGATTTGCAATTGGTGTACCGGTGATACTGCTGGTGCAGATTGGTGTGGTGTGCCTGGTACAGTGGGCGATGAAGTAAAACTATGAAGGCAATAACTATAAATGCAATAACTATAAATGCAATAACCATAAATACAATACCTGTCTGAAAAAAATAAGACAGCTGTCACAGGACAGAGGAGAGACCAATACTCCACGCCTGGGGCAGCTGTTATTTTTTTCATAAAAGGATGCTCAAAAATTCCTTCTTGACAAATACTTTTATGATGATATAATTTGATAATCAAAATATTTTAAGATAAAAGATAATTCAGAGAACAGCAGTACAGATTTATACAGACTGATTTAAGACAGATATCATGGAGAAAAATATGACAGGTAAAATATGTGGAACCGGTTCGTGGGCACCGGACAGAGTGTGGGATAACAACGATCTGGCAAAGATGGTGGAAACCAGTGATCAGTGGATTCGGGAAAGAACCGGTGTGGTACAGAGACATATTGCAAAAGAGGACGAAGATACTGTGACGATGGCAGCGGGGGCAGCATTAAAAGCTCTGGAAGACGCAGAAATGAAGGCAGAAGAAATCGATCTGATCCTTGTGGCAACCATTTCTCCAACAGAGATCATGCCCTGTGTGGCATGTGGGGTGCAGGAGCGGCTCGGAGCGGAAAAGGCTACCTGCTTTGATCTGAACGGCGCCTGCACAGGATCTCTTCTGGCACTGAACACTGCGCAGGCATACCTGGCCCAGGGAATATATAGGAATGCCCTTGTGATCGGAGCGGAAAAACTATCCGGTTTAACGGACTGGACAGATCGTGGCACCTGCATTCTTTTCGGGGATGGTGCGGGAGCAGTCGTGCTGAGAGCAGAAGAGGGTGGAAGCTATGCACAGGTAACCCATTCCATTGGAAAAAAGGCGGTGCACTTACCTTACAGAGCAGAAATCAGATCCGTTATGAAAATGATCCGAAGGCAAAGGAAACCTACATACAGATGAACGGAAAAGAAGTGTTCAGCTTTGCCGTGAGCAAGGTACCGGAGGCTGTGAAGGAGCTTCTTTCCCGAGAGCAGGTTTCCTGTGAAGATATCAGTTATTATCTTCTCCACCAGGCAAATGAGCGGATCATCCGTTCCGCAGCAAGGCGGCTGGGCGAAGACATTTCCAAGTTCCCTATGAATATGGACAGATACGGCAATACTTCTTCCGCAAGTCTTCTTATCCTCCTGGATGAGATGAAAAAAAGCGGAAAACTGCAGCAAAATCAAAGTGATCCCGGTTGTGGCAAGCGTGGCATTGGCAAAGCTGATGGAGCGTGGCGGTGCGGATGCACTGGTCGCTGAGGGAATGGAGTCCGGTGGACACATCGGTGCCCAGACGACGATGACACTCGTACCACAGGTAGTAGATGCGGTATCCATTCCGGTCATTGCAGCCGGTGGAATTGCAGATGGACGTGGATTTGCGGCAGCTATGATGCTTGGCGCAGAGGCAGTACAGATGGGAACCCGTTTTGTTGTTGCAAAAGAATCCACGGTTCATGAAAATTACAAGCAGCGCGTGGTCAAAGCAAAAGATATTGACAGTGAAGTGACCGGCATGTCCACAGGCCATCCGATTCGCGTTATTCGTAACAAAATGACCCGCGAGTACTTAAAGAAAGAAAAAGAAGGTGCACCGTTCGAAGAACTTGAGCAGATGACACTCGGAGCACTGCGCAAAGCAGTTGTCGAGGGCGATGTCATGTACGGCAGCGTTATGGCAGGCCAGTCTGCGGGTCTGGTAAAAAAGAAGAGACCTGTGCGGAAATTATCCGGGATGTTATGAGTGGTGCCGAAAAGTTATTGGGACAGAAATAGGAGAAGACAGTGAAGAGAGTATTTATGTTCCCTGGACAGGGATCTCAGTATATTGGTATGGGAAAAGAGTTTTACGACGCCATGCCGGAAGCAAAAGCAGTTTATGATCTGGCAAATGAAGTGACAGGTCTGGATGTGGCAGCTCTTTGCTTTGAAGAAAATGATAAGCTGAACATTACAGAGTACACACAGATTTGTATGCTCACAACCGAGGCGGCTATTTATACAGCATTAAAAGCAGCGGGAATTGGCTGCGACGTTACGGCAGGCTTAAGCCTTGGCGAATATGGTGCGCTGATTGCATCCGGAGCGATGACAATGCGGGATGCATTTGCGGTTGTCCGCAAGCGCGGTATTTATATGGAACAGGCATATCCGGTAGGCGGCGGTATGTCTGCAATTCTTGGACTGGATGCGGAAAAGATCGCAGCAATCTGTGAGGAAACCGCTGCAAAAACAAACAAAGTTGTTTCCATTGCAAATTACAACTGTCCGGGACAGATCGTTATCACCGGAGCAGCAGATGCTGTAGGTGAGGCAGGAGATGCCTGCAAGGAAGCCGGAGCAAAGCGCGTGGTTCCGCTTAAAGTCAGTGGCCCGTTCCATTCTGCACTTTTAGCAGAAGCAGGAAAGAAACTCGGGGAGGCACTCGAAGATGTAACGATTCAGCCGATCACCATTCCGTATCTGACCAATGTGACTGCAGATTATGTCAAAGATCCGGCAGACGTCAAGGATTATCTGGTACGTCAGGTTTCTTCTTCCGTGCGCTGGCAGCAGACAATTGAGCGGTCTTACAAAATCCGCTGCAAAGGAGCTGGCATCCAGAGGGATCACGGTCAACGCCATTGCACCGGGATTTATCAAAACAGATATGACGAACGTGCTTTCTGACAAAGTAAAAGAAAATATTGCGGCATCTATCCCCATGGGAAGCATGGGAACAACAGAAGACGTGGCAAAGGCAGCCGCATTTCTGGCATCAGACGGTGCACGTTACATCACAGGACAGGTACTTCGCGTAGACGGCGGAATGGCAATGTAAAGAAGGCTCCCCGGAGTCAGGAGGATAGATTGATGAAAAGACGAGTAGTAGTAACAGGACTTGGAGCAGTAACACCGATCGGAAATGATGTGGAAAGCTTCTGGAACGGAGTAAAAGAAGGAAAGGTGGGGATCGGACCGATCACCCGTTTTGATACGACCGGATACAAGGCAACACTGGCAGCAGAGCTTAAAGATTTTGTGGCAAAGGATCGCATGGATCCGAGAACTGCAAGAAGAATGGAGCCTTTTTCCCAGTATGCGGTAGCGGCTGCATTGGAAGCAGTGGAAAATTCCGGGCTTAAGATGGAAGAGGAAGATCCGTACATGGTAGGCGTTATCATCGGCTCCGGTGTGGGAAGTCTTCAGGCTACCGAGACCAATGAGAAGAAGCTTATGGAAAAAGGTCCTTCAAGAGTGGATCCGCTTCTTGTTCCGAAGATGATCACAAATATGGCAGCCGGAAATGTTTCTATCGCTACCGGCGCAAAAGGAAAATGCACCAACGTGGTAACGGCATGTGCGACAGGAACACATTGTATCGGAGATGCTTTCCGTGCCATTCAGTATGGTGATGCAGATGTAATGCTTGCCGGTGGTACAGAGGGAGCTGTCTGCCCTATCGGTATCGCAGGCTTTGCAAGCCTTACTGCACTGAGCACAAGTGAGGATCCGCTGCGTGCATCCATTCCGTTTGATAAAGACAGAGGCGGTTTTGTTATGGGCGAGGGTGCAGGTGTGGTTGTTCTGGAAGAGCTTGAGCATGCCAAAAAGAGAAATGCCAATATCCTGGCAGAGGTTGTGGGATACGGTGCAACTGCAGATGCTTTCCATATCACATCTCCGGCCGAGGACGGAAGCGGCGCCGCACGTGCTATGGAAAATGCCATGAAGGAAGCAGGTGTTGCACCGGCGCAGGTAGATTATATCAATGCACACGGAACCGGAACACATCACAATGATCTGTTTGAAACAAGAGCTATCAAGCTTGCGTTTAAGGACGCTGCCAAGGATGTAAAGATCAATTCCACAAAATCCATGGTGGGCCATCTTCTTGGCGCAGCAGGAGCTGTTGAGTTTATCGTATGCGTAAAATCCATTCTGGACGGATTTATCCATCAGACAGTGGGAACAACAGAAACAGAGGAGGAGCTTGATCTGAACTATATGATCGGCGCTCCGGCAAAACAGGAAGTTCGTTATGCAATGAGCAATTCCCTTGGATTTGGAGGACACAACGGAACATTGCTTGTAAAGAAGTATGAGGAGGACTGAAGCTATGGAATTTAACCAGATCCTTGAACTGATCGATCACGTATCTGCATCAGAGCTTACTGCCTTTACATATGAGACAGCAGATCTGACCTTAAGTATGGAGCATGGAAAGCCACAGATCATCCAGGGGGTTATGGGAGAAACTGTGGAAAACATTCCGGCAGTAGGAATGACCGGTGGAAAAGTCCGCAGGGCAGTGAATACAGCACCGGTGGCAGGCAAAGATCCTGTGGTACCGGCTTCAACAGATGAAATGGCAGTGACAGGAAAAACTGTGGCAGAAGCACAGGGAGTGAAAGGTACTGAGCAGTCGGAAAACGTACCACAGAGCGGGGAAGATCAGACAGGCAGCCTGGTAACATCTCCGCTGGTAGGAACCTTCTATGCTGCACCGTCACAGGATCTTCCGCCTTACGTTCAGGTGGGAGACAAGGTAAAAAAAGGACAGGTTCTTGCAATCGTGGAAGCTATGAAGCTGATGAATGAGATCGAAAGTGATTTTGACGGCGAGATCGCAGAGATCTATGTGGAGAACGGACAGCCGGTAGAATACGGTCAGAAGCTTTTCCGTATCCGATAAGTACCTTCAGATCAGAATCAGAGAATAAGAAAAATTATTGTTTCAGGAGGATAGAGAATGAAGCATCTTGATGTAAAACAGATCGAGGAGATCATTCCACACAGACATCCGTTTCTGCTTGTGGACTATATTGAAGATTATGAGCCGGGTGAATTTGCTGTCGGATATAAATGTGTGACCTTCCGCGAGGATTTTTTTCGGGGACATTTTCCCCAGGAGCCGGTAATGCCGGGTGTTCTGATGGTAGAAGCGCTGGCACAGGTGGGTGCGGTAGCCATTCTTTCCCTGGAGGACATGAAGGGAAAAACCGCTTATTTCGGAGGCATCAACAAGTGTAAATTCCGCAGAAAGGTAGCTCCGGGAGACAAGCTCCGTCTTGAAACAAAGATCATCCGCAGAAAGGGTCCTGTAGGCATTGGTTCTGCAGTGGCATCTGTGGATGGCGAGGTTGCCGTAGAGGCTGAGCTTACATTTATGATCGGGTAAGGTGATTGTATGATTCGAAAGTTACTGATCGCCAACAGAGGCGAGATCGCGGTGCGTATTATCCGTGCCTGCAGAGAAATGGGAATTGCCACAGTGGCGGTTTATTCTGAGGCAGATGAGGAAAGCCTTCACACACAGCTGGCGGACGAAGCAATCTGTATCGGACCGGGACCATCTGCACAGAGCTATCTGAATATGGAACAGATCATCAGTGCAACCATGGTTTCCGGTGCGGATGCCATTCATCCGGGATTTGGTTTTCTTTCTGAAAATGCCAGATTTGCGGAGCTCTGTGAAAAATGCGGGATCACATTTGTGGGTCCGCCATCAAAGGTCATCCGTATGCTGGGCAATAAAAAAATTGCAAGAAGCACCATGATCGCAGCTGGTGTTCCGGTAGTTCCGGGCAGCGAAGGGGATGTGGAGGATATTGAAACCGGTCTTAAGGAAGCTGAGAGGATCGGTTATCCGGTGATCATCAAGGCAGCTCTTGGCGGCGGCGGAAAAGGCATGCGTGTGGCAAACACACCGGAGGAATTTCCGGAAGCCTATGCAACCGCCAGAAAAGAGTCTGAGATCGCTTTTGGCGACGGTACCATGTATATTGAACATTTCGTGGTAAATCCGAGACATATTGAGTTTCAGATCCTTGCAGACAGCTTCGGAAATGTGATCCATCTGGGAGAGCGTGACTGCTCCATCCAGAGAAATCATCAGAAGATGATCGAGGAATCTCCAAGTGCTGCAGTTTCTTCGGAATTAAGAGAAAAGATGGGTCATGCGGCGGTGACGGCGGCGAAAGCAGCCGGTTACGTAAATGCGGGAACGATTGAATTTCTTCTGGAACCGGATGGAAAATTCTGGTTTATGGAAATGAATACAAGGATCCAGGTGGAGCATCCGGTGACAGAGTGGGTAACAGGAATCGATCTTGTAAAGGAGCAGCTGAAGATCGCTTCCGGAATGCCTCTTGAGATATCACAGGAGGATGTCCGGATCCAGGGACACGCTATTGAGTGCAGGATCAATGCTGAAAATCCCCAGAAAAATTTCCGTCCTTCGCCGGGAACTATCCAGGGAGCGCATTTTCCGGGGGGAAACGGGATCCGTGTGGATACCTGTGTGTATAACGGCTGTAAGATCCCGCCTTATTATGATTCCATGCTTGCGAAGCTGATCGTTCATGCAGGTAACCGGAAAGAAGCCATTGCAAAAATGCAGAGTGCTCTTGGTGAGGTGATCATTGACGGAATCGATACAAATATTGACTATCAGTACGAAATCCTGAAAGATGAGGATTATCAGTCCGGAAACTTTGACACTGGCTTTCTTGCCAGCCATATCATTGCGGGAGTGAAGATCAATGAGAATTAAGCACATGTTCAAAAAAACAGTCAGGGATATCCGGGGGGAGGAACAGGAAAACATTCCGGAGGTGCCGGATAACCTGATGCGTAAATGCAACGCCTGCAAAGCGGCGGTTTTTGTAGACGAGGTAAAGCAGAATCAATACATCTGTCCCCACTGCGGAAATTATTTCCATGTACCCGCTTATCGTCGGATCAAACTGATCGCAGATAGAAAGAGCTTTGTGGAGTGGGATGCTCACATGGAAGAACAGAATCCCCTTCAGTACAGAGGCTACGAAGAAAAGCTTCAGGGGCTTCGTGAAAAGACAGGGCTTGATGAGGCTGTAGTTACCGGAAAGTGTACTATAAAAGGGACACCTGTGGCACTTGGTGTCTGTGACTGTCGTTTCATGATGTCCAGTATGGGAGAAGTCGTGGGGGAAAAGATCACGCGGGCTTTTGAACGTGCCACAGAGGAGAAGCTGCCGGTAATCCTCTATATCTGTTCCGGCGGTGCCAGAATGCAGGAGGGCCTGGTTTCCCTGATGCAGATGGCAAAAACCAGTATGGCCATCCGGAAGCACAGCGATGCTGGACTTCTTTATGTGCCGGTCCTCACAGACCCGACAACAGGTGGCGTGACGGCAAGCTTTGCTATGCTGGGAGATATTATCCTGGCAGAGCCGAAAGCGCTGATCGGTTTTGCAGGTCCCAGAGTGATCGAACAGACCATCGGGCAAAAGCTTCCCAAAGGCTTCCAGAGAGCGGAATTTCTTCTGGAACACGGCTTTGTGGACAAGATCGTAAAGCGTGAGGAGCAGAGGATCGTATTGGCGGATATTCTGAGATTACATCAGAATAAAGTCCTGAATAATGTACAGTCCGATAATGCGGACATTGAAAATGGGTTCAAGTCTGACAATCAGGAATCGATGAAAACTGTTGAGGAAGATAATAGGATCTGGCCGGACTTCGTCCCATCCGGAGATTTCACTCCTTGGGAACATGTCCAACTTGCCAGAGCCAAAACACGCCCTACAGGAAAGGATTACATCGAAGCGCTTTTTGACGATTTCATGGAATTTCACGGAGACCGTCACTGCGGGGATGATCCGGCAGTGATCGGTGGTGTGGCATTTTTCCACGGACAGCCGGTAACTGTCCTTGCACAGGAAAAAGGAGAGGGTACAAAGGAAAACATTACCCGGAATTTCGGAATGGTATCTCCGGAGGGGTACTGGAAATCCCTGCGCCTGATGCAGCAGGCAGAGAAATTTCACCGTCCGGTGATCTGCCTTGTAGATACACCAGGCGCATTCTGCGGGCTGGAAGCTGAGGAACGTGGACAGGGTGAAGCCATTGCAAAAAATCTCTATACACTGGCAGGTCTCACAGTGCCGGTGCTTTCCGTTGTGATCGGTGAAGGCGGAAGCGGAGGTGCCCTTGCCTTGGCGGTGGCAGATGAGGTATGGATGCTGGAGCATTCCGTTTATTCCATCCTGTCCCCGGAGGGCTTTGCCTCCATTCTCTGGAAAGACAGCAAAAAGGCAAAGGAAGCAGCAGCAGTGATGAAGCTCACAGCTGCAGACCTTTACCAGATGGGGATGATCGAGCATGTGATTCCGGAAGCAGAGCCTGTAAGCCGTGAGAACATAAATGATATTGCGGGTTATCTGGAAAACGGAATTGCGGATTTTCTTGAGAAATATGGCGAAGAAGAGCCGGAGAAGCTTCTGGAACATCGCTATGAACGTTTCCGGAAAATGTAGAAGCAATAAGTGCAGTGATTTTGTAGCCCGCAAAGTAAAAATCCAGTGGAAAAAATGCCATATTTATGTTACGATGGCTTCATAAACAGAGAACCGGAGAAGCCTTTTTGCTCCGGAGAAACAGGAGCGGGTAGAGTGGACAATCGGGAAGTTATAAATGACGTGCTGGTGAATCTGTTCAATGAGATCCTCCGACTGGAGGAGGAAGCCATCATCACAGATAAATATAAAGATATTTCCAACAATGATATGCACATTATCGAGGCTGTAGGTCTTGGAGGGGGGAACATGTCCTCCATTGCAGCCAAGCTTAAGATCACCGTAGGCTCCCTCACAACATCTATGAATAGTCTTGTAAAAAAAGGCTATGTGAAGAGAGAGCGAAGTGAGAAGGACCGGCGTGTAGTATTTATCCAGCTTACAAATAAGGGACGTATGGCATATCATCATCATGCGGAGTTTCACAGGCAGATGACAGAAGCGGTGATCGCAGAGCTGAATGAGAATGAGACAGAAGTGCTGGTAAAAGCACTGGACGGACTGCGTAAATTTTTCAGACAGTATCACGAACAATGAAGAAATGTATAATAAAAGCATCCGGATCGGTAATAAAGGACAATTACCGATCCGGATGCTTTTTGTATAACAGGCATTTTCGACACGGACATTTATTGAAAATGATGTTAAATGTCGCCTTTGTTTTTGTGATACGAGAGTTTATTCGTCCCAGCCATCCTGGAAGCGGATATTTACAGAGATATTGCGGACAACGTCTCCCTCCTGAAGCTCCAGATCGCTCTCATCGGAAACCGGAGGAAGCTTTCCCTCAAATTCCATAAGCTCTGTGTAGATCCAGTCGTATGCAGCTGCATTGGCATTTTCGATGGCATCATCCAGCGTGTCACCGTTGGCTTCACAACAGGCAAGATCCGGAAAAAAAGCATTGTATTTTTTGTCCTCTGTGGGACGGAAAACTGCGGGATATATAAATTTCATAGGTAAGATTCCTTTCTTTTTTTTAAAATGAAGTGATCCGTGTAATACCATGAATATGGATAGTTTTACCTGACCTAGTACAGCGAATATTAAGTAACCGCCATATTGACTTGTCTGATTTTTCATATGCTGCGTTGTCGTCAATCGCCGTAGCCACCGCTACGCCTCATTCCTCCGCCTTGCATATGAAGAAATCATCCTGCGTCAATATAGCAGAAACTTAATTTTCGCTGTACTAGTAAGTATATACCAATTTCAGAATGAGGGCAAGCGAGTTCATGATCCAATGAAAGATCTAAATAAGAACAGCAGAGTTTTGGGAATGCTATAATCAGAAAATTGTCGTATATAAGTAAAAATGATAGATATATAACCTTTTTTGTCCTTGTATATAGGAAATATAGATGCTATACTGTGTAATACAGAGTATGAACGGGGGGTCGAAAGACCTGACGGGAGGTACAGCTATGATTTATACAGCTTTGACGAAAAAAGCTATGAAGGTGGCATACGAGGCACATCATGGACAGACAGATCGAAGCGGGACACCTTATATCTTTCATCCATTTCATGTAGCGGAGCAAATGGATGATGAACTCAGTGTATGTACGGCACTTCTGCACGATGTGATAGAAGATACAGAGATCACATTTGAGGATCTTACCGGAGAATTTCCGGAAGAGGTTGTGGAGGCCTTACGTTGTCTTACAAGAGATAAGAATATGAATTATTTCGATTATATCCGGAAGCTCCGGAAGAATCCGATCGCAAAAAAAGTGAAGCAGGCTGATCTGCTCCACAATTCTGATGTAACACGTCTTTCTGACTGCGAAAATATGTCTGCTGAACAGATATCACGGCTGCATGGAAGATATAAACGGGCTTTGGAGATACTTCATGATGCCAGGTGATATTATTTTCGCACAAGTCATTTATTGACTTTTATTCAGTTTTTTCATGCGCATGATCCACACAAAATATCCGTGACCTCAGATATTATTGTGGATCTTCTTAGTGGAAGTATGGATTTCTTGCATTGATCTCTATGTAGCATTTGATCGCATATTTGATAAATTCTATGATTTTTTTCATTTTATTTTCCTCCTCTTTTCTTTAACTTACAAATGCATTATAATAAACTCTCGGAAATATTACGTGCCAAAAACACAGAAAAAGTAGTCAAATATTGCGAGAGAAAAATCCATGTTTCCAGTATACGAAGAAAAAAAGAAGAATCTCCATATTCATCTGCGGACCTTAGCCCATGCTTCACCCCATCTTCATAACTCCATAGAGTTTATCTATATCACAGAGGGAACTCTGGAGCTTGGTATGGGACAGGAGCTTTATCATATGGAAGAGGGAGATCTTGCAGTGATCTTTCCGGATGTGATCCATCACTATCAGGTGTTCTCTCCGGGAGAAAACAAAGCAGTCTATCTCTGGGCAAAGCCGGTATTGATTGGTAAGTTTGCGGATATCATTCAGAACAGCTGTCCGGAAGACCCGGTTATAAAAAAGGAGCAGGTGCATCCGGATATTGTAAATGCGGTACGGTGTCTCAGGGCAAACCGTAAGGAGAAGGATGATAATCTTGCAGTGGAACAGGCGTATGTGCAGATCCCGGGATTTGAAAGTCAGAGGACTTTTAACCGGGTATTCCGGGAACGGTACCGGATGACACCAAGAGAATACAGAACATTATATAAAGAAAAATATTTACGAGAGGAACAGACATGATCACAGTAGAGCTGGAACATTTCAGCCTTGATAAAATATGCGATTCCGGACAGTGCTTCCGGATGAGAAAGCTTGGAGACGGACATTTTTCCATGGTGGCGGGAGACCAGTATCTGGAAATGTATCAGAAAGACGGAGTGGTGGATTTCTGCTGCTCTCAGGAGGAATTTATCTGTTACTGGGTGCTTTATTTTGATCTGGATACGGATTATGAAGCTTACATGAATGCTGCTAATCCACGGGATAAATATCTGGGTGCCGCAATAAAGGCAGGAGACGGGATACGGATATTAAGACAGGATCTCTGGGAAATGATCGTTACGTTTCTGATATCTCAGCAGAACAATATCAAGCGTATCCGTAAATGTATCGAAACCATCTGCCGGAAGTACGGAGAGCGAAAAAATTCATCTGCAGGTGTGGAATACTACGCTTTTCCGACTGTAGAGGCGCTGAGTCAGGCAACGGAAGAGGAGTTAAGAGGATGCGGCCTGGGATACCGGGCAAAATATATCGCAGTAACGGCCAGGACCATTGCATCCGGCCAGATCTCTCTGGAAAAAATCTATGATATGCGTTACCATCAGGCAAAGAAGGAGCTGATGAAGCTTTGTGGTGTGGGAGAAAAGGTAGCTGAGTGTATCTGCCTGTTTGCACTGCATCATATGGATGCTTTTCCCATAGATACCCACATCCGTCAGGTCATGGACGTGCATTACAAAAGAGGATTTCCCAACCGCAGATACAGAGGAATGCGTGGAATCATGCAGCAGTATATTTTTTACTATGACTTGTACTCATAGACTGCGGATGCTATCATAGGTGAAAATAAAGGAAAAATCCACGGAGGAAAAAAGTAATCAGAAAATATTTACTGCGATTGAGACAACCACGTATAAAAAAGAAAGAAAACAGATATTATATCCGGGGCTATAAGGGAACGGAAGTGATCATCCGTACAGATCATGAGATCCTGAAGAGGATTGCCTACAGGCGTACCTGCGTGAAACAAGTCTGCATTCCTGGAAGATACGAAACAGAAACAAAATATATCTATACAAGAAAAGAAAACAGAAGAAGCCGCCCAGTCATAGTTCCGGGCATTCCGACCGGGAGAGAAACTGCTATGCCACGTGCCGTGCGGACAGTGCTCCATGCTCTTTCCTATGGCGGGATCGAAGTGGAGGCTTCCAGAAAGCTGGCAGATCTTAAGAAGATGGATCCTATGAGGATCTTTTACAGGACACTGGATGCGGAAGTTTATAACGGAGACTATAAAGTGCCGATCCGTCTGTTTTTTCCAACAGAAGAGGACATGGAAAACGGTGCCGCCTCCGGAAAAAAACCACCGGTGATCCTGTTTTTCCATGGCGGTGGCTGGGTTACGGAAAGTGTAGAGAATTATCAGCGGGTTTGTGCCAGAATGGCACAGTCTACCGGTCAGATCGTGGCGTCTGTTGAATACAGGCTGGCACCGGAATACCGTTTCCCGGTGGGACTGATGGATTGTTATGCAGCTGCGAAGACTTTTTACACCAATCGTTTTCTTTTGAATACGGATCCGGATCGTATCACCATTATGGGAGATAGTGCAGGCGGAAATCTGGCAGCGGCTGTATGTATGATGGCCAGAGACCGCGGAGATTTTTTTCCCAAAAAACAGATCCTTATTTATCCGGCACTGAACAACTGTTATACGGAAGACTCTCCTTTTGAATCCGTAAAAACAAATGGAACCGGTTATCTTCTCACAGCGGAGAAGATGGAAGATTATCTGAAATTCTATGAGAGTTGTCCGGAAGACAGGAGGAATCCCTATTTTGCGCCGATCCTGGAGAAGAATTTTCGAAATATGCCGGATACACTGATACTTACCGCTGAGTTCGATCCTCTTCGGGATGAAGGTGAGGCATTTGGTGAAAAACTGAAGGAAGCGGGAAATCGTGTGGAAGTGCACAGGATCGCAGGTGCGTTTCACGGGTATTTTGCACTGGGGATCAAATTTCTGCATGTGCAGGAGAGCTTTGCATATGTAAATCGTTTTCTGGAAACAGAGGAACAGGAAGAAGGAAAGCATCATGAAGAACGAATATGCACAGTGGAGAAAACTTGACAATGCGGCGCTGGCGTTCCCGGCGGTGACAGGAAAGAATGACACCAGGGTATTTCGTTTTTACTGTGAACTGAAAGAAGAGATAAAAGAAGAAAACCTGCAGGAAGCCCTGGAGAGGACATTGGAAAAATATCCTCTTTTCCGTGCAGTTTTAAGAAAGGGACTGTTCTGGTTTTATCTGGAGAGACGTGATATTCCGGCAGTGGCAAAGAAAGAAGCAGGTGCACCCTGCAGCGGACTTTATATTCCGGACAAAAAAACGCTTCTTTTTCGGGTGAGCTATTATAAGAACAGGATTAATTTCGAGGTATTTCATGCGCTGACGGATGGAACGGGAGCCATGCATTTTCTGATGGAGCTGGTGAAAAATTATCTTCAGGAGACGCACCCATCCGCAGAGCTTCCGGAGCTTTTTTCGGATGAAAACATTACGGGCAGGGATATGGAGGAGGACAGTTTTTCCCAGTATTATTCCTCCGACGCGCCAAGAAAGAGAGAGTCCAAGAAGCCTGCCTTCCAGTTAAAAGGTGAGAAGCTCAGGCAGGAGGATATGAGTATCACGGAAGTCTGTATTCCGGTAAAAGAGATCCACGCCCGTGCAAAAGCGGCCGGTGTGTCGATCACGGTTTTTCTTACGGCAGCACTTATCTGGGCGATCCATGAAGAAGTACCTCAGAATCAGGCGAAAAAGCCCATTGGTCTGATGATCCCGGTAAATTTGAGAAATTATTTTCCGTCCCGGTCTATGGCAAATTTTTTCGGGTGGATCGAGATCAGCTGTTATTTTCAGCCTGATACAGCCTTTGAGGATATTCTGAGATCCGTAAAGGAGCAGTTTGCAAAGGAACTGAGTAAGGACGTGATCGAAGCAAAGCTGAATGATCTGGTAAGCCTGGAGAAAAATCCGATCCTGCGTCTGGTACCACTGGAGATCAAAACCCCGTTCCTTCTTGCCGGGACGACTCTCGGAGGGAGGTCTATCACGGCGATCTATTCCAATGTGGGGATCATCCGGATGCCGGAGGAATATCGGAAATATATTCAGAGATTCGGACTTTTTGCAAGCACGGACAGTCTGCAGCTGTGTTCCTGTTCTTTTGGAGATGAGATGGTTTTAAGCTTTACGTCCAAGATCCCCAATGGAAATATTGAGCGGAATTTTGTGGAGAGACTGAAAAATGAGCAGGTATCCTGTACAATTCGGGAGAATGATCTTCCGGGACAAAAAGAGGAGCAGAAGCAGCAGATGAAGCTTTTTGAGAGCTTTACGTTTCTGTGTATTGTGCTGGCTGTGGTATGTAATCTGATCGATTATCTGCTGGATGGTCATATAGGCTGGGCCTGGTTTGTGACTGCAGGGGCGTTCTGCACCTGGCTGATGGTTTCAGTGGCTTATGTGAAGCGGCGGAATCTTCTGAAGAATGAGATGTGGCAGCACAGCCGGATGCAGTGGGTGTCGGTAACGATGGCGGGCTTGCCGAACACGTCCCCCATGATCAGGTTGGCACTTTTGCGGCCAACGCCGGGCAGTTCCAGCAGGGCGTCAAAATCATCGGGCACGTTGCAGTCATACTTGTCGCGCAGCATCCGCATACAGGCGCTGATATCCCGCGCCTTGCTGCGCCCCAGTCCGCAGGGCCGCACGATCTCTTCGATTTCCTCCGGCTCCGCGGCGGCCAAAGCGGCCACATTCGGGTATTTGGCAAACAGATTGGAGCGGATCGCCCTCCAGGTACCGCTGTCAAAGATCAGTCGTCCCCAGTGGGATGCCGGTAAAAACTCTCCGGGAAGCAGGACTTCTTGGAATCCGCACAGACACAGAAATATGGAAAACGGTCTGGGAGTGAGGAGGAGAGATTAAATTATCAGTCCACACCAATGTTTATGGTAACTGGTGTAAAGCCGGATCATTTCCTGAATCTTCCGGTTGCGGCAGGAGAAAAAACAGAAGGCTTTCTTGAGCTCGGAGATGGAGAATTTGTCCTTCCGGCAACCATCATCCGTGGAAAAGATCCTGGAAAAACCGTTCTCGTCACAGCAGGTCTTCATGCAGGAGAGTATGTGGGGATCCAGACTCTGATCGAGCTGTCGAAGCGGCTGAAACCGGAAAAGGTAAAGGGCCAGCTGGTTCTGGTAAAGGTGCTGAACCGGGAAGACTTTGAGAAGCGTGCAGGCAGCATCAGCTGGGAAGACGGAAAAAATCTGAACCGTGTTTTCCCTGGCAGAAAAGATGGCACAAAAATGGAACGACTGGCAGCGGCCATCACAGAATCCCTGATCCGGAAGGCAGATTATTATATCGATCTTCACGGCGGTGATGATTATGAGGAGCTGACTCCGTATGTATATTTTGCAGGCGTGGCAAAGCCGGAGATCGTGGAAGCTTCCCGAAAAATGGCAGAGCAGGTTGATGTCCCATATATGGTACAGTCAAATGTGAGCACAGGCGGCGCCTACAATTATGCGGCAAGTACCTTCCATATTCCGGCGGTCCTTCTGGAACGCGGCTGTATGGGAACCTGGGAACGGGAGGAAGTGGATTCCATGCGAAGAGATGTAAGAAATATCCTCTGCAGCATCGGAGCCTATAACGGAATCCGTTCCCACAGTACGTACTATCCTCTGAAAATGGATGATGTGCGTTATCAGTGCGCCAGTGTCAACGGTCTCTGGTACCCGGTGAAGAAACCAGGCGATATCGTTCATCAGGATGAGTATCTTGGAGAGATCCGTGATTATGAGGGAAATGTACAGGAAATCTGTCGTGCAGACATGGATGGTGTGATCCTTTATCAGGTATCAAGCCTTCAGGTTGTGGAAGGCGGCCCTGTGATCACCTACGGAAATATCGTAAGAGAAAAAGACGAGCGGAAAACAAGGATCGCCCAGTACTGGACCAGGCGCAGCGACAGCTTTCTGGAACAGAGAAGAGCAGAGCTTCACAGTGCACTTGCAGGCCGCTGGATGGCTGAGCTTAAGAAGTATCTGCCTGAGAAAAAGAATCTCCGGATCCTGGATGTAGGCTGCGGAACCGGATTTTTTACCATTCTTCTTGCAAAGGAAGGCCATCAGGTAACCGGGATCGATCTGACGCCGGATATGATCACTCATGCAAAGGAGCTGGCGGAGGAAGAAAAAGCAGACTGCCGGTTTATGGTGATGGATGCAGAAGCTCCGGATTTTCCGGATGAGGAATTTGACGTGATCGTATCACGAAACCTTACCTGGACACTTCCGGACGCGGAGCATGCTTATCAGGAATGGTTCCGCGTACTGAAACCGGGCGGAGTGATGATAAATCTGGATGCAAACTACGGAGCAGCAGACTTTGCGGACACTGCGGATCTTCCAGAGAACCATGCCCATCATCAGATCCAGGATGAGCTGATGCAGGAATGCGAGGATATCAAGCGGCAGTTGCCCATCAGTTCTTTTCTGCGTCCGGCATGGGATCTGGAAACGCTGAGCCGTATAGGTGTGGAAGAATTTTCCTTTGACCTTGGTATCAGCAAACGTATTTATACAGAAAAAGACGAGTTTTACAATCCGACCCCGATGTTTTTGATCTTTGCAAAGAAACAGAGGTAGGATCATGCTCAATATAAAACAGATACAGTATTTTGCGGCCTGTGCTAAAACAGGCTCCTTCAGCCAGGCTGCAGAACTGCTTTTTACCACGCAGTCAAATGTAAGCAAGGTGATCCGTTCCATGGAAGACGATATGCGTACCCAGCTGTTTGTCCGTCATGCAAAGGGCATAGAGCTGACACCGGAAGGAGAGCGTGCATATATCCATGTGCAGAGAATCCTGGAAAATATAGATGAACTGGAAATGCAGGCACAGCCACTTGCAAAAAGCAGCCTGTGTGTATGCTTTCATCCCAGCTCCTGGTTTGCGGATATCTTCGTAACGTATTATGAAGCACATAAGTGCGATGATCTTCATTATCAGGTTTACGCAGCAGATACCCATGAGATCATAAAACGTGTGAAAGGCAGACAGGATGATATGGGATTCGCCTATGTGATGCAGAATCAGCTGGCGGCGTTCCAGTATTTTCTTTCCCGGAATTACCTGGAATTTGAGCTGCTGACGGAAACCGAGGTAAATATTTATACCGGGAAAGGGAAAGCAGATACAGCAGATGAGGGAGATTTTAATATGTCCCAGCTCAGGCTGATCCAGAGATTTCCCGATGAATTTTCCCCGGATAATTACCGGAACCTTGTAGAGGAAAACGGTCATTCCGCAGTGGAGGCAGAGACCGTAGTCGTAACAAACAGTGATTATATCGTGGAACGTCTTCTTGGGTCCGGAGAGTTGTGTAATATCAGTGGTGCGGATCTTTCCGGCCGTGATCCGGGATATTCCTCCGTGAAATATACATTTCCGGGAGAAGGCCAGAAACTTGTTTACGGGTGCATTTGCCGGAGAGGTGAAGAGCTCAGTGAACAGGGAAAGGATTTTCTGGGATTCGTGAAGGAAAGACTTCAGATTTCCGGGAAGTGATAAAAGAATAAAGCAAAAGACCAGACGGGATTTTTCTGCACGGGACACAGGTTCCTGATACAGAAAAGTCCCGTTTTTTATATGGAATACACATCCATGCCAAACCCGCCTGTCCAATATCCCCATACCGGGGTTGTCCGAAAGCTGTTAAATGATAAAATAATATCAGCAGCACACTCCGCGTGCTGAATATAAAAACACTGTGATGCACATAACCTCCGCGCACTCCTATTTGTGCATACAAATGTTTTGTCGAATAATAACACGACCCTTTCAAAAGCAGTTATGGTTTTGGATGCCATAACTGCTTTTGAAATATGAACACAAATCGCGAAGCGATTGTGTTCATGAGCATGCAGCAGAGCGGAATGCGAATGTTTGCCTGAACTGTAAAGGGCAGTGGGAAAGGAAAATTATGAACAAAGAAAATAAACTCGTCATTCGGATCCTGAAGCGGATCCTTCTGCTTGCAGTGGTTATGTTTCTGCTGTCTGTGGTGGTGTTCTGGCTGGCGAGACTGGCACCGGGAGATCCCCTGCAGTCCTTTTACGGAGATTCCCTGGAAATGATGACCAGCGATGAGGTGGCTGCGGCCAGAACGAGACTAGGACTGGATCAGGGGATCGGGGTACAGTATGTAAGGTGGTTTACCAATGTAGTCCATGGTGATTTCGGATTGTCGCTGAAATACAGGCAGCCGGTTATGAATGTGATCAAACCGCTGATCGGAAATACTCTGATGCTGGGAGGAATTGCTTATATTGTGATCTTTCTACTGGCAGTTCTGATCGCCATATTCTGTACGCTCCATGAGGATCAGTGGATCGACCGGCTGATCTGCAAGATCGGAACAGCAGCCTATTATGTGCCGGCTTTCTGGCTTGGTGTGGTACTGATCCTGATCTTCAGTGTAAATCTTGGATGGTTCCCAAGCAGCGGTGCCTATGATGTGGGAATGGCAGATAGTATCGGCAATCGTATGAAGCATATGATCCTTCCGCTGGTAGTAATGATCTTCAGCCATCTCTGGTATTACGCATATATGATACGCAACAAATTTCTGGATGAGGTGCGGAAGGATTATGTACTTCTTGCCAGATCCAAGGGACTTTCCAAAAGAATGATCCTGTGGAAGCATTGTCTTCGAAATGTAATGCCGACGATCGTGAGTATCATGGCAGTTTCGGTACCCCATGTAACTGGTGGGACTGTAACTGTGGAAGCTGTTTTCAATTATGCGGGAATTGGAAATCTTGCAGTGGAATCTGCGAAATATCATGATTATAACCTGCTGATGATCGATGTGCTGATCACGGGATTCATCGTATTTTTAAGCAGCTTTGTTGCACAGACTGTCAATGAAGAGATCGATCCAAGAATGAAGGATTCGGAGGTGAGGGTATGGTAGCTGACCGGAAGCTTTCAGAAGCTGAGCTTTTTCAGGTAGTTGGTGCAGGGTGGAAGCAGCATGAATCTGAAAAACGAAAAAAACATTTCAGGAAAAGCTGAAGGGGAAACCGGTATTTTCCATGTTCCTGCTTTTTCTGATCGTTTTGGGCTGTGTATTTGCAAATGTTGTGGCAAATCATGATCCCTCAGGTTTTTATCTCCAGAATCTGAATACACCGCCGGGAAAGGAATTTATCTTTGGAACGGATTCGCTTGGAAGAGATATTTATTCACTGATTTGGTATGGCGGAAGGGTTTCTCTGGTGATCGGGCTTCTGGGAGCTGCGATCATTACTGTGATCGGTGTTACCTACGGATGCATCAGCGGAACAGCAGGGCCAAAGGTGGACTCGGTTCTGATGCGGTTTACGGAAATGTGCGGAAGTATTCCGACGCTTCTGCTGATCCTGATCCTGTCAGCAGTCCTTCAGGCCGATGATGTGATCAGCATATCTGTGATCATCGGTATTACCGGATGGTTTGCACTGGCACGTATTGTAAGAAGTGAAGTGCGGCAGATAAGAAACAGTGATTATGTGATGTATGCAAGACTCTGCGGAGGAAGTTTTGGATATGTGATGTATCACCATCTGATACCGAATTTTGTTTCGGCGATCATGTTTGTAGTAATTTCTTCGGTAAGCAGCTGTATTACCATGGAATCTACTTTAAGCTTCCTTGGCCTCGGGCTTCCGGCAGATGTAGTCTCCTGGGGAAGTATGCTCTCACTGGCAAATAAAGCACTGATCATGAATACCTGGTGGGTGATCGTGATCCCAGGAGTTTTTCTGGTCATTACTTTAATGTGCATTACCAGTATGGGAAGCTTTGTGAGAAGTGAGGTAAATAACCATTACAGCAATCTCTGATGCAGTCAAAAATATTTGAATACAAACCGTGATGAAGCATTCCGAAGTGAGGATAACCGGTTTGAAAATAAGGAAAGATGAGGAAAACAGAATGAACAAGAGAACAGGAATCAACTATGGAAGAAAATATGCGGCGATAACACTGGCAGCAGTGACCGCAGCATGTACAGGAGCAGCGGCAGGCAGTGCGGTAACCGTAGCTGCGGCAGAAGAAAACAAAACTCTGGTATATGCAGGTGAGTCAGAAAGTACGATCAATCCCCTTCTGAATAACCATGATGAACTTCCGGATCTTATTTTTTCAGGACTGATGAAATATGATGCCAATGGAAAGCCGGTAGAGGATCTTGCAGAGAGCTATACCTTTGACAAGGATACCAATACCTATACTTTTAAGCTTCGAGATGGTGTTAAGTGGCATGATGGAGAAGATTTTAATGCAGAGGATGTTGTATACACCTATAAGGAGCTTACAGAGGATGAAACCCTGGGAGCCAGCATCACCAGCAACTATCAGGACATTACAAGCATTGAGGCACCGGATGATCAGACGGTGATCTTTACACTGGATCAGTATGATGCTGCCATGCTGGATTACTTTACCATGGGAATCCTTCCTGAGCATCTTCTGGAAGGAGAGGACGTGAATACCACATCCTTTAACCAGAATCCGGTGGGAACAGGCCGTTATAAATTTGAAGACTGGGATGCTACCGGCGGAATGATCACACTGAAACGAAATGAAGATTATTACGGAAAGGTTCCGAATATTGAAACCGTTGTATATCGTACAGTATCGGATGAGACTACAAAGGCAACCATGCTCCAGTCCGGTGAGGCGGATCTTGCATGGCTGAATTCCAACTATGCTTCTCAGTTCAAGGATAAGGACGGATATAATTACTGGGAGTTCACCACAGCAGATTACCGTGGAGCGGCCATGGATATGAGCACAGATTTCTGGAAGGAAAACGGAGATTCCATCGGCGTTCTGAATTATGCGCTGGATAAGGATTCCATTATTGCAGGTGTTCTTGCAGGACAGGGAGAGCCGGCATACAGCCCGATCCAGAGAAACCCTCTCGGAACAGATAAGGAAGCCAATATCTACTCCTATGATCTGGATATCTTTGCAAAGAAGATGGAAGAGCTGGGATGGAAAAAAGGTGATGATGGGATCTATGAGAGAAACGGACAGAAATTCCACTTTACCATCCAGGTACGTGATTACGAAGAAGAGCGTGTGGATATTGCCAATGTCATGTCTGATATGCTGAAGCAGGCTGGTGTGGAAATGGAAGTAAAGCTTGTTACCAAATTTGACTGGGATGCAGGATACAATGGATTTCTTGCCGGCTATGCAACACAGTTTGACCCGGATATGGCATATGTAAACTTTGTAACCGACGCAAGTGGAAACAACATGCATTATTCCAATGCAGATGTGGATAAATATCTTGAGGAAGGCCGTCACGGTGAGACTGAGGAAGCCAGAAAAGAAGCATATAGTGAATTCGAAAAGGCATATGCCAAGGCACCTGGAATCCTTCTGGTTGCTTATCTTCAGGGAGATTATGTAGGCGTTTCCGGACTTGACGGACTGGATACCACACGTGTTCTGGGACATCATTCCGTAGGTGTTATGTGGAATATTGAAGACTGGACCATTACAAAATAAGGAAAAGATCATGCAGGAAACCGTTTTGGAATTAAAAAACTATTCGGTAAGCTTTGACACACCGGACGGCGAGGTACAGGCCGTCCGGAATGTTGATCTCACGGTAAAAAAAGGAGAGATACTTTGTATCGTAGGTGAGTCCGGATGTGGAAAAACCGTTATGTGCCGTAGTGTGATGAAGCTTCTGCCACCGAATGCACATGTAAAAAGCGGAGAGATCAGTCTCTGCGGAGAGAATATCACAGCCTATAAAAGAAAAAAAATGGAAAAGCTGTGCGGAAGTAAGGTAAGCATGGTGTTCCAGGATCCTATGCTGACGCTGAATCCGACGATCCCTGTTGGCAAACAGATCACAGAGGCTATTATCAAAGATCAGAAAGTATCCAGGGATGAGGCGAAAAAAAGAGCTGTGGAAATGCTGAAGCTGGTAGGGATTCCGGATGCAGAACAGCGCTATGGCCTGCAGCCTCATTTTTTTTCCGGAGGAATGCGTCAGCGTTGTGTGCTGGCTATTGCACTGGCCTGTGATCCGGAAATATTATTTGCCGATGAGGCGACTACAGCACTGGATGCAACTGTAGAAGCAAAGATTTTGGATCTGCTTCTTGAACTGAGAGAAAAAACAGGGATCAGTATTGTGTTCATATCTCATGATCTGGGAGCTGTTGCAAGGATCGCAGACAGAGTTGCAGTTATGTATGCAGGAAAGATCATTGAGATCGGGACAGCGGAAGAGGTTTATTATGATCCCCGGCATCCTTATACCTGGGGACTTCTGTCTTCTCTGCCTGTATTTGCAGGTGAAAAAGGGGATCTGAATCCGATCCCCGGAATGCCGCCCTCTCTTTTGGATCCTCCGCCGGGAGATGCGTTTGCCGTTCGGAATCCCCAGGCACTGGCAATCGATTATGAACAGACTCCTCCGATGTTTAAGGTCAGTGATACGCATTATGCAGCCACATGGCTTCTGGATGAAAGAGCTCCGAAAATAGAAAAGCCTTCCATTTTGAAGGACAGATTACAGGAAAACAGCGGCCGTAAACAGAAACCGGATAAAAAGGAAGCGCCATTTTTACAGAAAACAGAACAGAAACAGGCGTCTGTACTGATCGAAGCCAGAAATCTGAAGCAGCATTTCCGTATCCGTTCCGATTATACGATCCATGCAGTGGATGATGTTTCCTTCAGTATCCGGGAAGGTGAGATCATGGCACTGGTGGGAGAGACCGGCTGCGGGAAATCCACGACAGCCAGAACGCTTGCAGGAATCTACCGGCCTACAGGCGGGGAGATCTTTTATCAGGGAGAAAGAGTGCCGGATAAAAAGGATCCTTTCGGAATGCGGAAGAAAATGCAGACTGAGATCCAGATGATCTTTCAGGATTCGGGCGCTGCACTGAATCCCCGAATGAGCATACGGCAGATCATGCTGGAGCCTGTAAAGATCAGCCGCAGGATCCGTGACAGAGAAATGCTGGAGAACAGGCTTCGGGAAATCCTGAAGGAGACAGGACTGGATGAAAGCATTCTGTTGAAAAAGCCGGGAGAGCTTTCCGGCGGACAGAGACAGAGAGTTGCCATAGGAAGAAGCCTTCTCATGGAACCACGTCTTATCATTGCAGATGAACCGATCGCATCGTTGGATATTTCTATCCAGGCACAGATCGTCATGCTTTTTAAAAAGCTTCAGCAGGAAAAAAGATTTTCGTTTCTTTTTATTGCCCATGATCTGTCCATGGTACGTTTTTTAAGTGATACAACAGGTGTGATGAAAAACGGAAAGCTGGTAGAAATGGCACCTACAAAAGAGCTTTTTGAAAATCCGCAGCATCCTTATACACAGTCCCTGCTTTCTGCGATCCATATCCCGGATCCGCTGGAAGAGAGAAAACGGAGGCTGATCGAGTATGAAGAGCCACAGTCTCTTGGAGAGGGCTGGAAAGAATTATCCGCATGTCACTGTGTGAGAATATAAGAACATAATGGAATACAGATGCATGACAAAATGGAATATGTAAAATCCCCCCGCCGGGGTTGTGGCAGAACAGCCGTGTTGTTAAACTTTTGTTATTCGAAATACTGAGAAACAAAGTGCGGAGAGGAAAATATGGGAAAATATATAATAAAACGGTTGCTGCAGTTGATCCCGGTCCTGATCGGGATCACATTTCTTTCTTTTGCCATGATGCGGCTTGCCGGCGGAGATGCAGTAACTTATATGTATGAAAATGCAGGCTCTGCAGTATCTCAGGAGGTCATTGATAATGCAAAGACAGAATATGGCCTTGATAAACCATTCCTTGTACAATATGCTGCCTGGTTTGCGGGAATGGTAACCGGAGATATGGGAGAGAGCTATGTGTCTCACAGAGATGTCTATGAAACCTTTATTTCAAAGCTTCCGGCAACGATGATGCTGACTCTGTCATCAATCCTTCTTACAATTGTTCTTGCGATCCCGTTGGGAATCCTGTCAGCAGTAAAGCACAACAAATGGGTAGATTATCTGATAAGATTTTTAAGCTTTATCGGCAATTCCATGCCGAATTTTTTTGCTGCCATGGTCCTGATGTATTTTCTGTCCATCAGGCTGGGCGTTTTACCGGTAGTCACAAATACAGATCTCGGACAGAGTATTATTCTGCCGACACTGACACTGGCGATCTCCATGGCTGCAAAATATACCAGACAGGTGCGTGCCACGGTTCTTGAAGAACTGAATAAGGATTATGTGACCGGAGCCCGGGCAAGAGGGATCCGCAGTCGTGTGATCATCTGGAAGAGTGTAATGAAGGCTTCCATGCTGACGATCATCACACTGCTGGCTCTGTCCATCGGCAATCTTTTGGGAGGAACTGCCATTGTGGAAAATATCTTTATGTGGGATGGTGTCGGAAAACTGGCGGTAGATGCGATCACCATGCGTGACTATCCGATCATCCAGGCTTATGTGGCATGGATGGCGGTTATTTATGTTCTGGTAAATCTGGTGACAGATATTATTTACCACTATCTGGATCCGAGAGTACGACTTGGAGGTGACAGAGCATGAGTGGAAAAAATAATATCACAGTCCGGAAGCAGAAGATCCGGAAAAATCATACAAAAGCAAAGCTTGTCTTTTTTCTTGTGCTTACAGCAGTGCTTCTGTTTGTAGCGGCATTTGCAAAATATCTCTGCCCTTATGATCCTTATGCCCAGGATCTGGCACTTGCTCAGAAACCGCCGGGACCGGAGCATCTGCTCGGGACAGACCGTTATGGAAGAGATATGCTTTCCCGTGTGATCATAGGAAGTACGACCAGTATTTATGCAACACTGCTCCTGGTTGCGGTGATCACGGTGGTGGGAACGGCTATTGGTATTTTCTGTGGCTGGAAGGGCGGCAAAGCCGATACCGTTCTGATGCGTATCTCCGATCTGTTCCTGGCTTTTCCGGGACTGGTATTTGCCCTGGCAGTAGCAGGTGTTCTGGGAGGCGGTATCCAAAATGCCATTATTGCCCTGGCGGTGATCAGCTGGCCGAAGTTTGCAAGACTTGCCAGAGGGCTTACTCTGACTCAGAAGGACTCCGCATATCTTATGGCGGCGAAGCTTTCCGGAAACAGTACAGGAAAGCTTCTGTTCAAACATATCCTTCCCAATATCGCAGGCCCCATCCTTGTTACCTCAGTTCTTGATATCGGAACCATGATGATGGAGCTGGCAGGACTTTCCTTTCTCGGGCTTGGGGTAAAGCCTCCAATGGCAGAATGGGGAAGTATGATCAACGATGGAAGAAGTATGCTGCAGATTTCACCGTGGATGGTACTTGCGCCGGGAATGGCGATTTTTATTACAGTAATGATCTTTAATCTTCTGGGAGATACGATCCGGGATTATATGGATCCTAAGGAACGAAACAGGAGAAAAGGATAACAGGCACTTATAAATAAACATAACAGAGAAAGTGAGAGCGGAGATTATGAAGAAAAAGATTCTGGCAGCAGTGCTTGCAGCGGCAATGGTCATGAGCATGACAGGCGTTTCGGCAGCAGCAAAAAGCAAAGAAAAGAGTGAAGGAACTACCTTTATTTACGGAACCACTGGATACAGTGAAGAAATGGGAGATGCAGGATTAAACCCTCACGACAATTATTCCGGATGGAGCTGTCTTCGTTATGGCGTAGGAGAAACACTGTTTAAGTACAATGACAACATGGAGATAGAGCCATGGCTTGCTACAGACTATGAATTTACAGACGATAATACAGTAAAGATCACCCTTCGTGACGGTGTGAAATTTTCCAGCGGAAGGACCATGGATGGAGAAGCGGTAAAGGAATGCCTGGATGATCTGATCGCAAACCATGACCGTGCACCTTACGATATGAAGATCGATAAGATCGAAGCAGATGGAATGACAGTAACGATCCATACTTCCGAACCATGTCCGGCACTGATCAATTACCTCGGTGATCCGTATGGTGCTATCATTGATATGGATTATGGCGTACAGGGAGAGGGCGGCTCTGCAAATGTGGCAGGAACAGGCCCTTATGTTGCAACAGAGGTATCTCCAACAGAGATTAAGCTGGTAAAAAATGAGGATTACTGGGGCGGAGATGTAAAGGTAGACAACGTTATCGTAAAATCCTTCTCAGACGGAAGTGCCCTGACAGCAGCATTACAGACAGGCGATATACAGGGAACCTATGGACTTCAGTATGATAACTATGCGCTTTTTGACGGAAATCCGGACTATCAGATCAGCTCTGTAGCAACAAGCCGATGCTTCTTCGGACAGTTTAATATGAAGTCTGAACTGATGCAGGATCAGAATGTGAGAAAAGCCATTGAGATGGGAATCGATAAGGACGGCTTCTGCAGTGTGATCATGGAGGGACGAGGTGTTCCGGCAGTGGGAGCCTTCCCAAGCAGCTTTTCCTATGGAAACGATGCAGTAAAGGCACCGTCCTATGATCCGGAAGAGGCGAAAAAGCTTCTGGAAGATGCCGGATGGAAAGATACCGATGGAGATGGCTATGCAGATAAGGACGGAAAGAAGCTGTCCATCACATGGCTGACCTATCCAACCCGTCTGGAACAGCCTAAGCTTGCAGAATATGCACAGTCCACTTTAAAGGACATCGGAATTGAGGTCAATGTTAACAATACAGCAGATCATGCGACGTATGCGAAGAACGGAGAATTTGATGTATATGTAAGCTCGCTTACAACTGCACCTACCGGTGATCCGGAATATTTCTTCACAAGTACAGTTGTATCTGACGCAGCCAAAAATTATGGCAAATACAGCAATTCGGATCTGGATGATATCGTAGCAAAGCTGCATGAGACCTTCGATACAGATGAGAGAGGCAAGCTTGCTGTGGAAGCACAGCAGACCATTCTGGATGATGATGCGTATTTCTTTGTTTCTCATTTGAATATGGGACTTGTGTCAAAGTCAAATGTATCAGGGCTGACTGCTCACCCATGTGATTATTACGAGATCACGGCAGATCTGGAAGTGAAATAAGATGGAATCATTGTTGAAGCTTGAGCATGTGACGATCTGCTACAACGGAGAGCCGGTTGTACATGATGTGGATCTGGAACTGAATAAAGGGGAGATCCTGGGGGTGGTAGGCGAATCCGGAAGCGGAAAAAGTACCATCATCAAGGCAATCATGGGACTTCTGGGAAATGAAGGCATGGTGACAGAAGGGGATATCTGGTACAAAGGAAAAAATGTGGTGGATATGCCGGAAAAAGAATTACGCAGACTTCTGGGTCCTGAGATCGCCATGGTCTTTCAGGATTCAGGGGCAGCCCTTTGTCCCATCCGCACCGTAGGCGATCAGATCTATGAGAGTATGCGGGAGCATGAAAGGATCAGCCGTAAGGAATGTGCGGAGCGTGCCGTCCGGATGATGGCTAAGATTGGCCTCAAGGATGGGGAACGTGTTTTGCAAAGCTATCCCTTTGAATTGTCCGGCGGCATGAATCAGCGTGTGGGAATCTGTATTTCCATGCTGCAGAATCCATCGCTTCTTCTGGCAGATGAGCCTACCAGTGCCCTGGATGTAACCATACAGAAACAGGTAGTTGAGGAAATGCTGCTGATGCGTGAGGAATACGGAACAGCCATGATCGTTGTCACACACAACATTGGTGTGGTGGAAAAAATGGCAGATAAGGTTCTGGTACTGAAAAACGGAAAGGTGAGGGAATACGGAAAAACAGCTCAGGTTCTGACAGATCCGGAGGATCCCTATACAAAAGAGCTTATGAGTTCGGTACCTCGTCTGAAACGTACAGGTACCGGAAATGGAGGCAGATGATGGCAGAAAACAAAAACATTCTGGAAGTACATCATTTGAAAAAAAGCTTCACCACCGGTAAAAAATCCTTCACGGCTGTAGAAGACGTAAGCTTTTCTCTGAAAACGGGGGAAGTATTAGGAATCGTAGGTGAATCCGGCTCAGGAAAAAGCACTGTGGCGAAGATGATCACACATCTGACAGAACCTACCACCGGAGAGATCTTTCTCATGGAAAAGGATATCACACATGCAAGGGGAAAAAATCTCCGGGAAATCTACCGGAAAATGCAGATGATTTTTCAGACACCGGCAGAATCCTTTGACCCCAGATGCACTCTTGGGGACGGAATCGGGGAAAGTCTCCGGAATATGGGGATAAGTAAGAAGGAAACCAGGAACCGTGTGGAAAAGCTTCTGCTTACCTGCGGACTGACTCCGGAATATGCAGACCGGTATCCCCATCAGGTCAGCGGAGGGGAGTGCCAGAGAGCGGCTATTGCCAGAGCCCTGGCTGTGGAACCCAGAGTGCTGATCTGTGATGAAGCAACCAGCGCCCTGGATGTGACTGTGCAGAAACAGATCATGGAGCTGCTTCAGAAGTTAAAAAAAGAAAACCAGCTGTCCTTTCTTTTTATCTGCCATGACCTGGCCCTTGTCCAGCTGTTCTGCGACCGGGTGATCGTGATGCATGACGGACATGTGGAAGAGGAAGGGACACCGGAAGAGATCATTGAGCATCCGAAGACAGAGTATACGGAGCAGCTGATCCGGTCAGTGCTGTGATAATGACAGATAAAAACAAAAGAACGAAGCCCTCAGTAGTGCGAATACTGAGGGCTTTTTTGCAGGTTACACGTTGACGCATTTTCCCTCACCCGATATAATTAAAAAAGAATCGAAACCGGATGAAAACGGAATAAATATAGAGGAGACCACGAAAAATGGCAGAAAATTTACAGATCAGACTGGCAGATCCCGGTGAGGCGGATCGTCTGGCAGAGATCGAGGCAATCTGTTTTCCACCTGCGGAGGCAGCAAGTCATGAGGAAGTTGTGAAACGTATGGGAGCATTCCCGGAGAATTTCGTTGTAGCAGTAAAGGATGAGCAGATCGTAGGCTTTATCAACGGAGGAACCACAGATAAACCAGTACTCCCGGATGAATTTTATCATGATATCACTCTTCACAGAAAGGACGGGGAGATCCAGACGGTATTCGGACTGAATGTGATCCCGGAATACCGTCATCAGGGGATCGCCGGAGAGCTTGTGGAATATTTCAAGGAGCTTGCGAAAGAGCGCGGAAAAAAAGCTCTGATCCTTACCTGCAAGGAGCATATGATCCCATTCTATGAGAGCCACGGACTGAAGAAGCTGGGTGTGGCAGATTCTTGTCATGGCGGAGCAACCTGGTATGATATGCAGATCTGGTTCTGAGAAATGAAGACAGTAACAGAAGAAAAAAGAAGAGTCAGCTGCAGAAACGAAGGTCAGCTGAATAAGAAACCAGAGGAAAAATAAATGAGAATACGAATGTACAATGTAGGGTTCGGGGATTGTTTCTGTATCCGTGACAGAAAAAGCAGCCTGCTTGTGGATTTCGGGGCAGCCAACAGCAAGATCGAAGGGCGGCCGCGGAGAGAGGTTTTTGATGTGATCATCTCAGACCTTACCACTATCCGCAAAAAAAATCTGCTTCTGACACATTTTCATCCGGACCATGTTTCCGGATTGCTTTATATGATGCGTTACCGAAGAGATGCCTATGAATTTGAAAAGATCTATCTTCCGGATGTATTTTCCGGTCCGGAAATGAAATACACACTGGCGCTTCTGCTCCTTGCGGATGTGACAAAAAAGGCCAGCCTTCCCGGAAGACGTGTCAGCCTCTTTGCCCTTGCAGAAGCTCTTTGCGCCAGAAGGGTAAAGATCGACCTTTTATCCAGAGGCTCAGAGTTTGAGGGAAAATATACAGCGCTCTGGCCGGATCTCAGGGAAGTCAGCCGGGAAACGGAGGACGTATTTAATTCCCTGATCGAGAATCATGAAAACGCAATGACCGAGCTTGTGAACATTGCGGAGGAGGTACGTCAGCTGTTCCTTTCCATGACAGAGGAGATGCCGGAAGCAGAGCAGAAATCTGCTCCACTGTCTGAGGCATCTTTGGTGGAAGAGGATACAGAGGGATCCGAGCGTTCTTTGACAGGACAGACAGAGTCTGGTAGGGAAAACGAAGGATATACGCAGGAGAAGCTGGAGCTTATAATGGAAGATACAGGCGCAGCAGCTGAGGATACAGCAGAGGCTCCGGAAGAAGCCGAAAAAGAGAGAGCACGTCGCCTTAAACCGGAAAAGCTGGAAAAGAAATTCCGTGAATTACAGGCAACCGGAGAATTTCAGGCACTTCTGGAAAGTGCGGAAAAACAGGGGCATTTTCTGCGTCAGTTCCGCCACAAGATTAGTCTGGCATTTCAGAATACCGGCGACGGAGAGTTGAATCTTCTGTTTACCGGAGATGTACAGCCACAGTACATGAGGATGATCGCAGAAAACTATGATGGGAGGATTCCGCTTCATGAGCATTACTGGTGTATCAAGGTACCACATCATGGTACGGAATCCCATTTCTTTGATTTCAGTAGTTTCTCCCCGGAGAATATGATGATCCCCAACGGAGCCTACTACGACAACAGCAAGAAGAAATCCAAGAATCAGCGCACTTCCATGCAGTACGGCGGTTTATTTTATATTAATGACGCGCATATGTATTGTTCCAACTGTGACTGCTGTGACAGCTATGAGAACGGATGCTCCTGCAGGGAGTATGATGTGATATCACCATCGTATTATAAAGATATCTGATCATGTTACAGATGGATTTCTGTTGAGTTATATACGATCCGGTCATTCATGCAGACAAAGAAGACGGTAATTTCTTTGTCTGCGTTTTTGTTAAAAAGACAGGATGTACATGTGGACAGAGGAAAAGAGATACAGGAGGAAAAGTTTTGAAACAGATCGCAGACCTGCACATACATTCCAGATATTCCATGGCAACCAGCAAAGATGGCACGCCGGAGATGCTGGATCTCTGGGCGCGGAAAAAAGGAATCACACTACTTGGAACCGGAGATATGACACATCCCATCTGGCGGCAGGAGTTGAAGGCGAAGCTGATCCCTGCAGAACAGGGACTGTTCCGGCTGAAAGAGGAATATGTTTTGCCGGAGGCGTCACGCTATCCTGGAAAAGCACCCAGGTTCGTACTGTCCGGTGAGATCAGTTCCATCTATAAAAAAGGCGGAAAAACCAGGAAGGTGCACAGCCTGATCCTGCTTCCGGGATTCAATGAGGCAGATGCTTTTGCCGCAAGGCTGGAAAAGATCGGAAATATCCATTCAGACGGACGTCCTATTTTGGGGCTGCCCTGCCATGATCTTCTGGAACTGATGCTGGAGGTCAGTGAGGAGGGTATCTATATTCCCGCGCATATCTGGACCCCACATTTTTCCCTGTTTGGAGCGAAGTCCGGATTTGACACCATAGAAGAATGCTTTGAAGAACTGACACCTTACATCCATGCCCTGGAGACAGGACTTTCTTCAGATCCGGCGATGAACTGGCAGATCTCGGCGCTGGATGGCTATCAGCTGGTGTCCCATTCGGATGCACATTCACCGTCGAAGCTGGGAAGGGAAGCGGATCTTCTGGATATAGAGCTTTCCTATCAGGGATTGTGGGATGCAGTGCAGAACGGAAAAGGTCTTGAAGGGACGATTGAATTTTTTCCGGAAGAAGGAAAGTATCATTTTGACGGGCACCGGAAATGCGGTGTGTGCCTGAGCCCGAAAGAAGCAGAGATGTATAACGGTATCTGCCCGGTCTGCGGAAAGAAGCTGACTATGGGTGTGGATCACCGGATCCTGCAGTTATCTGACCGTGATGAGAGTTCAGCGGCCATGCCGGAAAGCGGCCGTCCTTATGAAAGCCTGATGCCGCTGCCGGAGGTGATCTCCGCATGTGTGGGATTTTCCACGGCAAGCAAAAAAGTTCAGGGACAGTACGAGGCGCTGCTTGAAAGACTGGGTGCGGAATTTACCATATTAAGAGAGGTTCCGCCGGAAGATATCCGAAAAGCCGGCGGAGAAGTTCTGGCGGAAGGCATCCGGCGGCTCCGTGCAGGAGAAGTGGTGCGGAAACCGGGATCTGACGGGGAATATGGAAAAATAGAATTGTTTTAAGCGAATCAGGTAAGTCCTCTGCAGGATTGCGAATATCGGCTTGATCCAATTAAGAAAATTTCTGAAATGGTGTGAAAAGAAGCAGCTGTTAAATATTTATGTATTGTGAAGAGTATTGCCGGTCATAGCGTGAGCTGCAAAAGGTAAAAGGCGATAATGATAAAGGATTGGAGCAGGATAGAGATCATGAAAGAAAAAATCGGCATTATATCAGACACTCACGGTCTTTTGCGGCCGGAGGTACTGGAAATCTTAAAAGACTGCAAATACATTCTTCATGCCGGAGATGTCAATAAAGATGAGATCCTGGATGTACTGCGTTCCATGGGGAATCTCTATGTGGTCCGTGGAAATAATGATAAAGACTGGGCGGAAAATCTCCGCACCAGTCTAAGCTTTACCATTGGCGGCGTAAAATTTTTTATGGTTCATAACAAAAAAGACGTTGCGTGGGAGCTGGGGGACACACAGGTGGTCATCTTCGGGCATACTCACAAATATTTTGAGAAGATGATCGATGGCAGACTGTGGCTGAATCCGGGAAGCTGTGGAAGAAGCCGCTTTGGCGGAGAGGTTACCATGGCGGTGATGACTGTGGAGGATGGCAAATATCAGGTGGAAAAAATCATTTTGGCGGAAAATTCCAGGAAATGATCATAACCCTGTTTATAGATCCTTTTATGCAGAGCTGTTTCTGTAGATTACTGGAATACGCTGATGCATAAAAGGATTTTTTGTATTTTATTGGATACAATCCTTGTAATTTTGGATTTGTAGCGTATAATAAAAAAACGTTTAAAACAAAAGTGGTCTTACCACTTTTGAAAAATTCGTTTGAGCGCAGACTTTGAACGCAGCTGCGTTCATGAGTATGCAGTAAAGCAAAATGTGAATATGCGCTTTACATGAATCAGGAGGGATGCAACATGAAGCATGTGCAACAGTTCAGCATCATCCTGTTGATTTCCGTCATTGGAGAATTACTGAAAACCTTTCTTCCACTTCCGGTACCGGCCAGTGTCTATGGATTGATCATTATGCTGGTGGCTTTGCTCACAGGTATTCTGAAGCTGGATCAGGTCAAAGGTGCGGCAGATTTTCTGGTTGAGATCATGCCGGTGATGTTTGTGCCGGCTGGTGCGGGACTGATCACAGCCTGGAGTACTCTGAAACCGATCTGTGTACCGGTTCTCATCATGACGTTTATCAGCACGGTGATCGTAATGGTCGTAACAGGAAAAGTAACACAGGGAGTGATCCGTATGGGAAAGAGAGGAACTGAAAAATGATGGAATTCATAAAAAACTCCGCATTTTTCGGAGCAATGATAAGTCTGATCGCCTATGAGATCGGTCTGATCCTGAAAAAAGAAGTTTAAAATGGCGATCTTTAATCCGCTTTTGATCTCGATCATCTGTGTTATTGGTGTTCTTTTGATCTTCCATATTGATTATGATGATTATAATGAAGGTGGAAAATATATCAGCTATCTGCTGACCCCGGCAACAGTCTGTCTGGCAGTGCCCCTTTATGAGCAGATCCATCTGCTGAAAAAAAATCTCAAGGCAGTGGCTGCCGGGATCTTTTCCGGAACGCTGGCCGGGCTTTGCAGCATTCTGCTTATGGCGAAATTGTTTGGCTTTGATCATCAGGAATATGTCACCATGCTTCCGAAGTCTATCACAACTGCTATCGGAATGGGTGTTTCCGAGGAGCTTGGCGGTATCGTGACCATCACCGTTGCTGTGATCATCATCACAGGAGTTCTGGGAAATATGATCGCAGAGGTTGTCTACAAGATCGCAAAGATCGAGGAGCCGATTGCAAGAGGTCTTGGACTTGGAACATCTGCCCATGCTATCGGAACAGCCAAAGCCATGGAGCTTGGCCCGGTAGAAGGAGCCATGAGCAGCCTTGCCATTGCCGTAGCCGGATTGCTTACGGTTATAGGTGCGTCTGTGTTTGCGGGAATGATGTAAAAGCAGATATTATAGGATTTCAAATGCCCTTTCAAAGTGTTACATTTTACAAGTCTGTCGTTTACGGCAGGCTTTTTTTGTGGATCTTAAAGACGAACATATTTTTGTATAAAATAAACAAATGTTCGGAAAAACCATATTTGTACCGTTTTATTGGACTAAAAATGAGCTATAATGCAAACATACAGAAAATATGTTTGGAAAATATGTTCGATAAATCGTGAGACGAACATAGGACAGGGAGGATGGATCTTATGTGGAATACAGAGAGCAGCAGGAAGGCAGTATTGGCAGAAGGAAGATATGTGGAAGCTGAGAACGGACATTGCGGCAGACAGAAGCTTTCCTCAGGAATGGCAATGGTACTGGGCGCACTTCTTACAATGGAGATCATGCTTGGCGGGGCGATGCTGTTTAATTTTGATTTCCGCGGAGCAGATATCGTTGCTGTTGTATTGTCATTCATGGTATTATATTTTGCAGTGGTAGCATCACTGACAGACAAGTAGCAGAACGGAGGAGAAAGGATGCCAAGGGTCTTTAACCAGAAGATTAAAATTTTATATCTGATGCGCATTTTTCTGGAGCAGACGGACGAAGAGCATCCGATGTCTGTGAAGGAGCTGATCGCCTATCTGAATAGTCTGGGGATCAGTGCAGAGCGTAAGACTGTCTATGATGATATTGAAACCCTGCGGAATTTTGGAATGGATATCCTGAACCGGCGGGAGCACCCGGCCGGTTTTTATCTTGCCAGTCGGGAATTTGAGCTTCCGGAGCTGAGACTTCTGGTGGATGCAGTACAGTCCTCCAGATGTATCACCAATGGGAAATCCCGACAGCTGATCAGGAAGCTGGAGAGCCTTGCCAGTGTTTATGAGTCCAGACAGCTGCGGCGACAGGGATTTGCAGAGAACCGTATCCGGACTATAAACGAGAATGTGTATTACAGTATTGATATGATCCAGCGTGCATTAACTGAGGACAGGCAGATTTCTTTTCAATATTGTGAATGGACTGTGGAGAAGAAGCTGCGTCCGGAGAATGAGGGAGAACGATATTCGGTCAGTCCCTGGGGACTTGTATGGCAGAATGAGGAATATTATCTGATCACTTACGACGAGAAGTGTGGAAGGGTTAAGCAGTATCAGGTAGATAAGCTCCAGCAGATCCGTATAGAGAAGGAGGTGCGACGCGGCAGAGAATTTTTTGAGAATTATGATATAGGGGAGCTGACATCCAGGACCTTCGGGATGTTTGGCGGCAGAGAAGTAACCATATGTCTGGAAGCACATAACCGCTTGGTCGGGGTGGTGCTGGATCGGTTTGGCAGAGATATTATGATACACAGGAAGGATCCTGAACATTTCAAAACACTGGTTCGTGTAAATATCAGTGACCAGTTCTTTGGCTGGATAGCCAGTCTTGGCCCGGATGCGGTGATCGCGTCACCGGATGAGGTTCGCGATAAGTACCGGGAATTTCTTGAGAAAAGTCTTTCTAATTACAAATGATAAATATATGATAAAGAAAATCTGTATATAATAAAGATTCAGGAAAATTCACTCCTGAGTCTGCAGGTTTTCAACAGAAATAATATATAAAAAAATAAATGAAAACAGACAAAAATGAGAAAAATCATATAATAGCTGCATCTGAAATATAAAAATAATATAGATAGCATATATAAAAAAGATAATAGACATCGCGATGCTTAAGTGCTATAATGCTTTCGACTCTTAGGAGGGAATAAATTTTGCCATTTCAGGCAGATTACGGACGGTGAAGATATGACTGTAAAAGCAAGAATGCTGAAGCTTCTGGAGCAGCACGAGAATGAACTGATATCCGGAGAGGCGGCAGCAGCAGAACTAAACTGCACACGGGCAGCCATCTGGAAAGCTGTGAAATCCCTTCGTGAAGAGGGATATACCATAGAAGCTGGACCAAACAAAGGCTATGTGCTTCGAGGAGGCAGCCGTTTATCGGAAGAAGGAATACGGCTTTACCTCGATCATCCGGATGTCCCTGTAAAAATATACAGAGAACTGGATTCTACAAACCGGGCAGCCAAGGAGGCTGCATTTTCAGGAGAAGCAGGTCATGGTGC
>VOFE01001730.1_pt1 | contig 82001 bp, 72 predicted proteins | sample 5384071 | NCBI WGS metagenome assembly VOFE01 (sample SAMN12384724, study PRJNA508395) | human gut metagenome | isolation source: healthy gut D | host: Homo sapiens
CATAAAAAGTAGCCACACCGGCATTTGCCGCCGCCCGGAAAAGGAGGCAGATAAGTATCGTGTAGCGTCAGGTCGGAAATGTCTACTGTATTGTAGTCCTTACCTGCAATGGCCGCTCCGTAAGCCGCAAAATGCTTGGCACAAGCCATTACCGTATGAGTATCCGCCAAATCATCTCCCTGAAAACCCCTTACCCGTGCTTCGGCCACTCTGCTACCATACCAGGTATCTTCGCCCGCTCCTTCCATAACACGCCCCCAGCGTGCATCACGGGTTATATCTACCATCGGAGCAAAAGTCCAGTGAATACCTTGTGCAGAAGCTTCCTCCGCAGCACCGGCTGCTGTTCTTTCCATCAAATCCAGATCAAAACTTGCCGCTTCACCTAAAGGAATGGGATAGATGGTACGCAGACCATGAATCACATCCTGCCCGAATAATAATGGAATGCGAAGGCGGGACTGCATCGCATAATTCTGCATCTCACGCGTATATTTCACCCCTTTGATATTGAGCATAGCTCCGACTCTGCCCGCCTTGATCTGCTCTATTTTAGTAGAATCCTCCACCACCGGTCCTGTTGCCTGCCAATTACCGGTATATTGATTTAACTGCCCGATTTTCTCATCAGTGTCATCAGGCTGAGTACAGAATCGACCTTCGCACTATAGTCGTACATAGAGTTATTTCCCGACTGGGCACTACATGCCAACCAACACATCATTAATACAAAGAATACTCCTGTATTTCTGTATAAGCAAACGCTTTTATTCGTAATAAACACCATAGATAAAAATGATTTATTGAATAGAACCGTTTCAACTTTAACTTGTCCTAAAGCCGAAACGGTTCTTATATGAATACCTATCAAAATCCAACTATTTACTTCTGCGAATCAAAGTAACGAGTGAGTGTGTAAGCCTGCTTGTTTACTTTCTCCATTCGCCGCAATAAAGGTAACCAGGGAGAATATTCGCTGTCTACAATTCCTTTGTTGGAATCCCTGTTGGAAGGGTCTGTTGTCAAATCCTCCGGATCATTATCCTGATACCTGAACCAATGCCACCCTACCGAGTATGGATTGCGGAGCAACTGTAAACAGAAGTTTTCGTAAAAAATTCCGGTCATCCTGAGTCGGCACATTCCATCCCGCACCGGTTGCATTGGGCAAACCGGAATCTTCTCCTTTCACATACCATTCGGTAATCAGAAAAGGTTTACCCGACCATTCTCCCCAGTTATTCATCCGCTCCTGTTCCGGCTGCCACTGGCGTAATGATTTATAGAAATAATATCCATATACTTACCTGCTACCTTAAAAGATAGCCGGATTGGTAAGTTCCTGATTCTTATCCTGATTAAACCGGCAGCCGAGATACATGTGATTAGGATCTATACGACGCAACACCGAAGTCACTTTCTGCATATACGTCTCGAAGAAGAAGGCGGAGAATGCAAGACGGTCTTCCTCGGTAATATCCGCCACGGTTGCTTCCTTGCCTTTTCGTTCATCCAACCATTTCCGTGCTGCCAGGTATCCCGGTTCATCTTTAGCCAGAAAGTTAAGATGGCGGTCCAAAGCATCAGTATACCAAGGCAATTCATTGTCTGTAAAATAGCCTAACAGGCAAGGATCATCTTTATACCATGCCAACGGAGCAAGAGCCTGCTCTACATATTTGTCAAACTCATCATCGAATACCATAGGCAGATTGAATCGATACCCCTGCCAGCCGGCCACCTTATAGGTACCTCCATATTTCTTCACATGTTCATGCTTATAGTTCCCCATAGGGTTGACAATCAGCGTATAGACCAATGGAGCTTGACTGGTACGGATATCTTCCACTGCCGACCAGGCTCCGGCACCATTAAATCCATACGAACGCAACATTTCCGTCTCTGCCTTCACCCACTGGGCACGCGTACCGAATTTCTCCTGAAATGCAGACTGTTGCTTCTTCGAGGTTCCAGGCCCAAATGCCACTACTGCCCGGTGATGGAACGAATACCCTTCGGGATCAATAATCCACCATCGCCCATTGATCTTCTCTGTACGGAAAAAGCCGGTTGCTTCCTGGCGGTTCGTCTTATACCCTCCGAACACAGACAGAGCTGGCTCCTTTTTCTTTTTGAATCCTTTCAGGTTATCCACAGTATGCGCCTCGTAAGGTGTCCAGTTCTCCACAGTGCTGTTGGCACGTGTCTGTACTGGACTGTTTTACCAGACTGGGCAAACAGCACTGAAGAAGCAAAAAGAGATAACAAGAGTGTGGTTACTATTTTCATACTCATTTAATATTGCGGATTCTGTGGGAAAGTTCCCATTGCATCTATTTGTGCCTGCGGGATCGGCCAACGCACCATATAATCTTTCATTGTGGTACCCTGAATACTACTGGTTGTACTACCGAAGCGATGGTATTTATTCACCTGTTCCACCAACTTGCCGATACGCTTGAGGAAGAACCAACGTTTGCCTTCAAAGCACAACTCACGCGCATATTCATCCATGATAGCCTGAAGATCAATAGTAGTAGCCTCTTCAAGTCCGGCACGCAAACGTATAGCATTGAGATATTCCAGTGCCTTTTCCGTATTTCCTTTTCTCCAATGTGCTTCGGCACCCAAAATATAAGTATCCGCCAGACGATAAGCTATAAACGGCTTGTAAGACAAGGCGCGTTTGGCCGGTTTACTCAGATCCCGATACTTCATCAAGCTCCATGTATACTGGCGCAGCTGAGTAGAATACGGGGGGATCACCCGGTAATTTCTTTTCATAATAGGCAGAAGCTGGATTGTTTCCGTACAGCGTATCCGGATAGAAATAGAATTGTAAACGCTTATCTTTATCCTTGTCATACAATGAACGGAGATACTCATTCGGATACGTCCACCCGTAGCATTTCCTCCATAGTTAGCTTCCTCAATGATAGGCGCTACAGGATCTCCCGGAATGGTGATCTCATAGAAACGGGCTTGGAAACAAGCTCCCAACACATGACCATCACCTCCAGCCAGTGTATGGCTACCTCCAGATACTTCATCGAACTGCCACGCCATCAGACTCTCGCTATGGTTTACATTATTACCGAATATTTCGCTGATACCTACCAGTTTATGGTGTCCGCCTGTAATTATCGCATCAGCCTGCGCTGCTGCCGTAGTGTAATCTTCCTGCCACATAGCCGACTCAGCACGCAACTGACGAGCCAAGCCCAATCCGATAATTCCCGGATCTACTTTATATTGCAAGTGTTTGATGGCATAATCGAGATCGCGGTCAATAAAGGCATATACATCTTTCTGGCTAGCCGGTTTATACTCTACTTCGTCAAACGCATTGTCCGGAGTTGTCGGTATGCTATCCAACAAGATATTGTCGTAAGTAGAAATCAGCCTGAGGTACGCCCCAAGCACGAATTACACGGGCTTCCGAAACGATTCGCTCACGGGTTTCAGTTTGCATACTAATACCGGGTGCGGCATCAATAATGGCGGAAGCACGATCAATCATCTGATAGGGACGGTTCCACATCTCAGCCGGCATAGCATTTGCACGCATATTGGAACGATACATTTCCGCTTCATTCCACGTACGCACCATAGCCAGGTCGGTAGCACAATAAAACCAGTAAGCTCCGCGTGCATCCGAATCATTAAAACGGAAAAAGCGGCGAGAGAGGCCATATAGTCCATTCAGACCGATTTCCAATCCTTCTTCACTCTCATAGAGCGTTGAACTATTAATCTTGTCGAACTGTGTTTCTTCCAGCCAGGAATCACAAGAGGTATTGACTACCAGTAATCCGATGATAAGAAATAATATATAATTTTTCATTATGGTTATATCATTAAAATGTTGAATGTATGAAATTATATCTCTGACTGCCTTCCGATCAGAAACCAAGCTGCAAGCCGAAAGTCAACGTACGGGCTTCGGGATACTTGTCAGCGGGCTGTTCGGGACTGTACGACTCATAATCTGTCAATGTTAACAGGTTTTGTCCGGTAAAGTAGAACCTGACATTGCTCAAGTGTACTTTTGCAAGCCATGTCTTCGGCAAGGTATATCCTATCGTTATATTCTGTAAACGCACATAAGAGGCATCCTGACGGGCTATACTTCCCATTTCGAGGGCACCATTGGTTGTGGGCCGCGGGGAAGTTACCGGTAGGATTTTCCGGTGTCCAGTAATTCACCTTCACACCGTTGAACACTGCACGCATATTACCACCATAATTATAATCTGCCGAGGAACGGATTGTATTTGGTTATTCCCTGTACAGTATAAATATCCATGGAGAAGTCAACATTCTTATATCTTACCGATGCATTGAAAGAACCATTCCACTTAGGGAATTGTGAAACCAGTATTTTGTCATCATCGTCCAGCTTGCCATCGCCCGTGCGGTCTACAATTTTAATATCTCCGGGTTGAGCATTGGGTTGTGCTGAATTAGGAATCTCATCAATCTCATCTTCCTGCCAGATACCGGCTACTTCGTATATTTTGGATACATTGATAGGCTGCCCGATATACCAATTATTAATAGGATAATCATCTTCTTTGCCGTCACCATCCAAGTCACCGAACAGTTTTATAATTTTATTGCGATTGCGTGCAAAAGTCATTCCCAATTGTACATCCCAATCCTGACTCTTTACCACAACACCTTCCAACTGTATTTCAAGACCTCTGTTCTGAATCTCTCCGATATTGTCCTTGATGGTAGAATATCCGGTAACCGAACTGATAGACCGGTCTATCAGCAAATCCTTCGTACGAGTATTATACCATTCCACAGTACCGGACAAACGATTATTGAAGAATCCAAAGTCCACAGCCAGGTTCAAGGTTGTAGAAGTCTCCCACTTCAACTTAGGATTCGAAAGAACAGCTCCGGCGTATATCCTGTCAGTTTCTTCGTGGTGTAATAATCCCACTGGTCGGCAGATGCAATACTACCATAAGGCTGTATAGCTTCATTTCCTACACTACCATAGCTACCACGTAACTTCAAGTTCGTAAGTTGCTCAAAGTTTTGCATAAACTCTTCCTGATACACATTCCATCCCAATGCCATGGCAGGAAAAACAGCCCATTTGTTTTTAGCACCGAACACAGATGAACCGTCACGACGTCCGCTTATGGTTACATAGTATTTCGAAGCAAAATCATATTGCATACGCAGAGCGGTAGACACAAGACGGCGTTGAGACGCACTTAAAGTAGGTATTACTTTCCCAGCCGCTTCAATGCCATAGACACCCAATAAGTCATTCGGAATCAGCGATCCATCCATCTGATTGGAATGTTGGTTACGCTCATTCCAGCTCTGAATCAACGTACCGGATACGTGATGTTTGCCAAACTGATTATCATACGAAAGGATGTTATCAAGCGTCCACTCATTCTCATCCTGGTTCTTAATAGTACCACTTCCCATACCTGTGTAACTTCCTGCCTTCGAATTGGCTGTACTATAGGTTTCTACCTTTGCATTCCAGCTACGACGGCTCACATTCAATCGATAGGTCAGTCCTTTAAAAATCTTGAAGTCAAAGAAAAGATTCACCAAGTCATTACGGCTCTTAGTGGTCGATGTTTTTTCCTGCAAGTCAATCAGCGGATTCCAATTCTCCTGCAATCCGGTGGGATGCATATTAAGGTTACCTTCAGCATCATAAACCGAGCCTAAAGGTGAACAAGTTACAGCATCACGCAACAGGCCGGCTACCCCGGATCATTCTTGGTCGAAATGCTCAGGCTGGTATTTAAACCGACTTTAAGCCAACGGGTAATCTCCTGATCGAGATTAAAGCGAAGCTGCCCCTTTATAAAATCCGTAGCAGGCACCACACCGGTTTGCTTCATAAAGTTACCACTCACAAATACCTTTGTTTTCTCACCTCCTCCGGTCACCGTGAGGTCATGATTCTGAATAGTACCGGTACGCATCAACTCTTTCTGCCAGTCAATGAACTGTCCATTCTGGATAGATTCGAGTTCTAATTGGCTGAATACATCAGAATCGGCACCATACTGGTTATTATTGGTGGTACGGTAAGCCTCACGTTTATACTGTATAAATTCTTCAGGCGTGTAAACATCAAAGTTACGGTCGACGTTTTGGATACCATAATACCCCTGATAACTTACACGAGCTTTTCCCCTTCTCCTCTTTTTGGTGGTAAGCAATATGACACCATTTGCTGCACGTGCACCATAGATAGCCTGAGCGGCAGCATCCTTCAGAATTTCCACAGATGCAATATCGTTCGGATTCACATCATTAATGGAACCGATCACCACTCCGTCAGCTACAACAATAGGAGTAGTTCCTCCCGAAATAGAGTTTGTACCACGTATCTGTATATTCGAACTACCACGGGGCCGGCATTTTCTGAGGTTGTAATTTTCAAGCCGGCAGCTCGTCCGCGAAGCATTTCACCAATATCCAGGGTGGCGGCTTTCGTCATTTTATCTGTCTTTATCGTGGTTACAGAGCTGATCACATCACTTTTTCATCACTCCATATCCCACAACAACCACATCATCAAGAGTATTTGAATCTTCCTGCAACTTTACAGTGAAATGATTCTTTCCGTTTATCGCAATCTCTTGTGCATGAAAGCCGATGTAAGAAATCTGTAAGGTTCCTTGCAAAGGTGCATTCAATGAGAATTTACCGTCAAGATCCGTAATCACACCTATAGACGAGGATCCTTTCAGTACTACATTCGCGCCAATCAGTGGTTCGCCTTTATCGTCGGTCACCAGACCGGTGATCTGCTGGTTGGCTGTTCCGGATGAAATGTTCTGTGCAGAGAGTGGCATCGCAACGATGACCAACACGGCACACATAAGAAGATGAACATAAGTTCTCTTCACAAATGTAAAAAAGTGTATTCATAATTAATTGTGTATTAATCAAATTTTCAGTATTAGTTTCTCTACTCATAAGTTCAAGCGAACTCTTTTAATCAGTTTCATTGTCTCTCATGGTTATAAATTTAAGATAAATAATGGGATTAATTTATTGTATTGAACGTTCATTATACAGTTTTCAGGGTTGCATCATTTCAAACTTTCCTTTCAGTCGGATATCTTCGGAACTGCTACCAATCAGGACTTCAAACTCACGGGTTCTACGATCCAGTGCATATCTTTGTCAAGCATTTCCAGATCCTCGGGAAGAAGAGTGAAATGAATACGCCTGGTTTCCCCCGGTTGCAAGGTAACCCGTTGGAAACCTCTCAACTGAGAATCATAGGTAATCACGGAACTTAACTTATCACGCACATACAACTGCACTACTTCATCACCCGCCCGCTGTCCGGTATTTGTCAGATCCATAGATATTTCTATCTTCCCCTGCACTCCCTGTTTGTCAGGGTAATATGCAAATTCTTATATTCGAAAGTGGTATAACTCAATCCATATCCGAAAGGATAAAGAGAACCTACTACCGCTGTTTTACCATAGCCGTTAGGACCGTCACCCGGTTGTCCGGCATGTGAACCCGGCTTGAAGGGAAAGTTCAGCTCAATCTGTCCCAAAGTCTTAGGAAACGTTACCGGCAACTTTCCTCCGGGATTATATTCTCCGAAAAGAGTTTCCGCTATCGTCTGCCCACCGATGGAATTTGGGAACCAGGCTTCAAGAATAGCAGGTATGTAGCGATTCTCCCAATTAATGGTAAGCGGCTGTCCGTTGATAAGCACCAGAACAATAGGTTTCCCTAGGTTTCGTACAAAGCCTGCAAGAGTTGCAGCTGGCGTCCGGGCAAAGCCAATCCTGTACGCGATTTACTTTCACCTACCCGGTGTTCGTCCTCACCCAATACGGCAATTACCACATCACTCCGGCGAGCTTTCTCCACAGCTTCCTGAATTTCCAGGCGTTCTTCCTCCGTCAAAGGAGTCGGAATGATTTCACTTTCCGGCCAAGTGGCATCCACTACTTCGCATCCTTTGGCATAATGTACAGTTGCCGCCTGTCCAACGTAATCTCTGACACCCTGCAACACGTGGGTTACCTGCAAATTCTGCGGCCCATAGCGACTAACGTAAGCGGTAGTATCCGTAGCTAAAGGACCCGTAACCAAAATATTCCGAAGATTACTCAATTGGAGAGGCAAGAGATTGGCTTCATTTTTCAATAGCACCAGTGATTCTCTACCCATCTGTTTCTCAAACTCCTTGGTATCAGACGAAGCGACAATCTTGTCAGCTGCTTTCGTATCCGTGACATACGGACTGTCAAAAAGCCCTAAGCGGAATTTAACCCGCAGTACATCTGCTACATTCCGATCCAGTGTCTGCATGGATACACTTCCTTCTGCAACCAGTTCACGCAAGGGCAATACGAAATCGGAAGGTTGCGTAAAATTCGTTTTCACGTTGAGTCCTGCTTCTACCACCTGCTTCACTGCTCCTTTCATATCCTGAGCCACACGGTGCTTGCTATAGACAAACTCAACTGCTTCACTGTCGGAAACTACATAACCGTCGAAACCATATTTTTCTCTCAGCAACTCAGTCAGGAAATAATAACTGCCGGATACGGGAATACCGTCCCAATCATTATAACTGCTCATCACTCCCATCGGATGAACCTCACGTATAATCTTCCTATAAGGATAAAGATGCAACTGATGCATTTCGCGGGGAGCGACATGCGGGTCGGTACGTGCATGCCCATCACGCCCACCTTTGGGGACACTGTACACAGCAAAATGCTTCAACGTTGCAGCAACTCCCTGCGACTGGATACCTGCCACCATTTCCTTGCCCAATGTGGTTACATGAAAAGGTTCTTCACCGTAACATTCAAAGTACGCGCCCCAGCGCGGATCGCGTGCCAAGTCCAGAATAGGAGCATATACATTGGTGTAACCCAAAGCTTTAGCTTCACGGCCTACAATTTCTCCCGCCTGTCTGACAAGAGCAGCATTCCAGGTGGAACCGATGGCAATAGGAGCAGGAAGCGGAGTCGCGCGGTCGTGATTGAGTCCATGAATCCCCTCGTTGCTGAAATCAACAGGAATGCCAAGGCGTGTTTCTTCAATAAACCAACGTTGTACTGTATTAATGGCTTCAGCATGCTTACTGAAAGGGTACGAATATTGAGTCTTTACAAGCCCATTGAGATGTTCGTCGATATTGGCAATACCATCTTTCCATAACTCCTGTTTCCAGGCAGGAATGGGCAATTCGTCTTTAGCGACTCTCTTATATCCATATAAGGTAGCTAATTGACAGGTTTTCTCCTCAACGGTCATCTGCGAAAGCAAATCGGCAATGCGAGCTTCGATAGGAGCTGTCGGAGTTTCGTAAATGTCTTTCTTCCCGTTTTTATTCAGATCTATCCAGTCTTTATGATAGATCGTTTTAGACTTTGCGCCAGTACCGGTTGAGATACAAAGGCACTTAGAAAACAAGCGATACTTATTATAATCAGTTTTTCAGTAGGTGTTCTCATAGACTTATTTATTGTTTTTATTTTCGGCAAAGATATGGGGGAGAGGGACTTGCTACTCCCCCAATTCATCTAAAAAGGTGCACTATTCATCATTTTATGGTAAACAACTCCCTTTGCAGGTCAATATCACGGGAAGAATTCCCGATCATAACCTCGAACTCACCTTTTTCCACACCATAGTTCATATCGATATCGTAAAAACTAAGTTCTTTGGCGGTGATATAAAAAGTGACTGTCTGGCTTTCTCCGGGTTGTAAAGTAATTTTATGAAAAGCCTTTGAGTTCTTTCAATGGACGTACTACCGAACTGTAGCAATCGCGTATATACATCTGTACCACTTCCGTTCCGGCTCTTTCACCTATATTCCGGACTTCAACAGAAGCACGCAAGGTATCCTGTTCATTCATCGACCTGGCAGATAACTTCACAGGGCTGAATTCAAAAGAAGCATAATTCAATCCATATCCAAACTCAAACAGATTAGTACTTTTTCCCGTACCGTACGGGAACCATTTGCTCGTTTGCTTGTGGTTATAATAAGTCTGAACCTGACCGGCAGAACGGGGAATAGTGATGGGAAGCTTTGCTTCAGGGTTCACTTTCCCGTATAAAATTTCCGCAACAGCCTGTCCGCCAAATGAACCGGGCTCCCAGGCCTCAACCAATGCAGGAATATTTTCAGCAATCCACTCAGTGCCTAACGGACGACCGTTGACCAATACGACAATAGTGGGAACTCCCGTAGCATAAATCTCCTCTACCAACTGTTGTTGCAAACCTACCAATGACAATTCATAACGGTCCACATTCTCACCAGCAAGTTTTGTCTTTCCACATATAACGCATGGAGTTCTCACCCACCACTACAATAGCCAGATCGGCTTTTCGGGCTCTGTCTTTCGCTTGCAACACACGAGACATTTCCATAGTGCGCAAATTGGTGGCAAAAAGGGAAGAAATCAAAGTCAGTCTGGGGAGAAACCATTCGCAATCCCTCAATGACTGTAGTCACGCAGAGTCCGGCTGTTCAAAAGCCCAGTCACCCAAAATAGTCTGGTTGTCAGCATTGGGGCCGGTTACAAAAACCTTTTTATAACGGTCGCTATCCAAAGGAAGCAGATTATTATCATTCTTCAGAAGCACAATACTTTTTCTCGCCATTTCGAGTGCTGTTTCACGATGTTCGGCACTGAACAGAACTTGGGAGACTTTCTTTTTCATCTATATAAGGATTCTCAAACAAGCCCAGTTTGAATTTGGCAGTCAGTATCTTGCTGACGGCATCATCTATGCGGCTCATGGGGAGTTCCTTTTCATTAACCAGTTCTATAATGGCATCCGCAAACTCGGGACCATGCATGTGCATATCCATTCCATTCTTTACGCTTTGCAGATACGCGTCTTTCAGTGTAGCGGCGGTGCAATGCTTTTCGTGCACTTGCTCAATATCCATCCAGTCGCTCACTATAAACCCGTTGAATTTCCAGGCATCTCTCAGGATATCCTTCATCAGGTATTTACTGGTATGACAGGGCACTCCGTTAAGTTCATTATGTGCCATCATGAAAGTATATGTGCCCGCATCCAGACAATCTTTAAAAGGAGGCATGAAAACCTCGTGCAATGTACGGTCGGAGATATCGCAAGGAGCACCATTGATACCATTGACAGGTTGGCTTCCACCGATAAAGTGTTTGGTACAGGCCAGTACTTTATCCTGTCCCGTAAAGTCACTTGTCTGAAGTCCTCTGACGGTAGCTGCTCCCATCTGTCCTACAAGAAAAGGGTCTTCACCAAAGGTCTCTCCCACCCGTCCCCAACGGGCATCACGAGCCACTTCTACATTGGGAGTAAATGCCCAATGGGTACCGGTGGCACGCATTTCAAGAGCAGTCTGGCGAGAAGCTTTTTCAGCCAGTTCCGGTTCGAAGGTTGCAGCCTGTCCGATGGGAGTAGGATAAATGGTAGCTCCTCTGTAGAGTCCGGTACCATGAATGGCATCAATGCCGATAAGTAAAGGGATTTTAAGGCGCGATTGCATGGCATATGATTGTAATCGATTGGCTTCTTCACTGGTAATTACATGCAGAAAAGATCCGATAAGCCCTTGTTTGGTCATTTCAATCAGTTCGGTAGAATGCAGATCAGGATAAAATCCTTTGGCATGGCTTTTCTTCATTTCCTCCACCGTCATGTCTTTTTCGGCAGCTTTCATGTGTTCTATACCAACGTATTGTGACATCTGTGCTACTTTCTCCTGCAATGTCATACGATTCATCAAATCATTCACCCTTTTCTCCACAGGTTGGGAAGCATCCAGATAAAGCGGATCTTTATCCTTATCAGAGCACCCTGAAAAGAAAATCGGAAGCATCATAACTAATAAATAAATTCTCATATATAATAAAGGTATTAAATTTATCCGGCCTTACATAAAACCATTCGGTTTATAGCTGCAAATGTAGCGGGAAGGGAAAAGAAAGAGGTACATTATACGTCATTCCAGGTGCAACAGATGTTCATAGATTGCCTTCTACAAGGCTTTATGACACAAAATGCGGTGTAACCATTAAGATCACACCGCATTTTTATTTCTTTTATTCAGTAGCGTTACTTATTCTCTTTTTGCCAGATACTCTTTGGGAGATACACCATAAAATTCCTTGAAAATACGACTAAAGTATTTCGGATTGTCAATTCCCACCTTAAAAGCAACATCCGTCACCGAGTACTCTCCCGAAAGGAGAAGCGCAGCCGCCTGCTTGAGCCGGAAAATCCGGATAAATTCAGTGGGAGACTTTCCGGTCAGTTGGGTAATCTTATTATATAGCAACGTACGGCTCATGGCGAGTTCACTGCACATCATCTGAATATTTAATTCCGGATTATCTATATTAGTCTCTATCAACTTCAAAAGCTTTTCCATAAACTCATTGTCCGCCTTGTTCGACAATTCCACGGCATTGTTGTTTTTCAGTTCTTCCAGACATTGCCTTTGGGCGGCTTGCCGCAATTCAAAGATATTGGCTATTTTGCTTCGCAATACTTCTTTGTCGAAGGGCTTGGCAATATAGTCGATAGCTCCCAGACGCATACCTTCCAATATGCTTTTCTTATCCGTAACTCCCGTAAGCAGCAGGAATGGAATATGAGAAGTCTTTATATTACCTTTCACCTTCTGGCAGAACTCAAACCCCGTCATTCCCGGCATCAACACATCCGAAATAATAAGTTGAGGTGAGAAAGCATCTATGCCATCCAAAGCTTCAACGGCATTATTGAAGGTCTTTACATGATAGACATCACTCAGCGACATCTCAATGTAACGGGACATTTCGGGATCGTCTTCCACCACCATAACGCGATTTACGTGAGGATCGCTAACAGAGACGTCATGACCAAGTGGAACATTCTCACTATTTTCCGAATGGTCCACTGCATTCTCGTATGTCAAAGGAAAGGACAAAAGAATTCCGTACCTTCATCCACTTTGCTTCTGAAAGAGATTTTGCCCTGATGCAGTTTAACAAGCGCTCCTACCAACTTCAATCCGATACCACTGCCTATTTCACCGGAATTTATTGCATTATCCGCTCTGAAGATATGTTTGAAGATATGCCTCTGTTCGCGGGCGGAGATTCCGATACCGGTATCCTTGATGCGCAAATACCACTTATGCTCGTCTACCGATGCTTCAATACTAATCTTTCCTCCATAAGGAGTATATTTGATTGCATTGGATAGAAGATTATCCAATATACGCGTTATCTTCTCCTTATCGAACCAGATTTCCTGCCGGGTAGAATCTTCCAGTTTGTTTTCTATATGAATATACTTGTTTCCTGCTACTAATTTAAAGGAATCCAGTCGATGACGCAGGAAAACCTCAAGCATTTGTTTGGAAACGACCAATCGGCTTGCATTCAGTGATACACGCTGAAAGTCCAGTAGTTTCTCCACATAATGCGCCAACTTGGATGAATTATTCAAGGCCATTTGCAACAACTGAGCGCCTTGTCCCGAAGGCGGAATCTCATTCTCCAAGTCCTTCAATGGAGCCTGTATCAGGTTGAGCGGTGTCAACAGATCATGAGCCGTGGTGACAAAGAAATCTATTTTGACTTCTGTATTCCTCTTCTCCTGCTTCTGTTTGATCATCCTGTAAATATAGAAAAGAAACAGGGAAAACAAAGCCAGATAAACCAGGCGTGCCCAAATCGTATTCCACCACGGTTCAGCCACCGTAACATAAATTATCCGCTCCTTCTGATCCACTCCATCTATCACCGATTTTACATGGAAGACGTAACTGCCCGGTGCCACCTTAGAATACGTAGCCACATGAGTCGAAGCCGGAAGCGACCACGAAATATCATGCCCTTCCAGATAATAAGAATACTGTGTCTTTTGCGGTGTCTGATAATTAGGTGTAACAAAATGGAAAGAGAAGAAATTCCTGTTGTAAGGCAATTCTATCCGGTCTGTCTTATAGATCGGTTCACGCAACAGATTTGATGCATCCGTACAATATACCGGTTCGTTGAACACATCAAACTGATAAACGATTGTCTCGTAATCTGTGGGAAGCTTCGTCTTTCTTATCTCATCCGGCTTGAACAAAATAGCCCCGTCGGTACTTCCCAACAGTATATCTCCGTTACGGCAAACCCAACAAGCCGACTTATTGAACTGATTGGATGGCAAACCGTCCTGTTTGTCGAATACTTCGATAACACCCGTATCAGGAGACAGTTTATTCAGACCATTTTCCGTGGCAATCCACAAATGACCTTCCGCATCGGGAGCTATCCCATAAATATAGTTAGATGAAAGATGGTCGTCCACTGTGTATTGGCGTATGGAATCGTTTTTCCATATCATAATAATACAGTCCATAGTTTCTTGTTCCCACCCAGTAGGCTCCATCCCTGATCCGATAGATAGTTGTTACTTCTTTGGTGATAGCTGTTGATTTTATCTCACTAGTTTCTTTGTTGAGAATAAAAAGTCCGCTATACAATCCCATCACCAGCAGTCGATCCGACTGTCTTTCAAACTGATTCACCTTACTTATATTATACTTATTTACCAGCCCGGTCTTTATATTCAGTGAAGTGATATCTCCCATAATTCCTCCAAACCACAACAGATCACCATCCGGATAAATGGAGTAAATATAATTGGTGGAGATAATAGGATTCCGGTCCTCAACGTGATATCTTTTCACATCTCCCCTTTTCCAGTCGATGCAGGCAACACCGAAAGAGTATCCTCCCGCCCATATACGTCCTTGCGAATCTTCGGCAATGGTGAGTATCGCGTTTCCTTTTTCACCGGAAATATTCCTGTTAAAGTAATGCGTCCGGTGTGCGTGTGCACTGAGAGCATACTGACACCACTATTCGTTCCAAACCAGAAATTACCTGAAGAATCTTCCAGCACTGCATTCACCACATCATTTCCGATGCTTTGCGAATCACCTGTCCGATGCTGGAAATAGTCAAAATTCAATTTGTAAGAGTCTTGAAAAGAGATTCCCCCGTGATAAGTTGCCACCCACAGATTGAACTGATTATCGACAAAAAGTCCCCGCACATTATTCGTAAAGATAGAAGTGGAAGACGTTTCATTGTAGGCATATTGTTTATCTATTGTCAGGTTAGCCTTATCTATGACAAAGACACCTTCCAAATCCACTCCTACGGCAATTTTATCCAGTGTATAGGAAACAATGGAGCGTATGGGCTTCGTAATTGGCAGAGGCAATTTCTGTAAGTCCTCCATTTCTAAGGAACGGCTATACAGACCTGCATCCAGGGTACCGATCAGTATTCTGCGATTTTCCATATCCACATAGGTCGATAATACATTTTTCCCTTCCAGACAACGGAAGCGTACTTCCATAGGACCAGTTTGGGGGAAGATGCTTATATAAAGTCCGTCACGGGTAGAAATATAATATCGGTCATCATTCTTGTTCACTTGATTTACAGACAACTCTTCGGTTCCGGGAAGCAGTAAAGCCATTCTGTCCGGCAAGTTCAACTTCAAAACCCCTTTGGAGGTTGACAAGAAAACTGTTTCAGGGGAATCGAACATAACATCATTCAGAATAATAGAATGATTATTGAAGAAGTCACGTACAGCATATATCAGTTCAAACTCATCCTTCCGTTCGTCATATTGAAAAAGAAGCCCTGCTTCGCTAAATACCCAGAGTGTACTATCCGGTGAACAACGCAGATAATTTACCCCTATCCGGTTATACCCCTGGTCGGGAAATAGATTCAAAGGATAATGCCTGAAGTTTTTCCCATCAAACCGGTCTACCCCCAGTTTGGTAGAAATCCACATAAAGCCATGCTTATCTTGCTGGACAGAGAAACACCTTCTATTACTCAGACCGTCATCTTCTGCTATCCGGTGGAAAAAATCAGAAGAAAAACGGAGGTAATGCAGGATAGGAGTAGAATAAGTAGAATGAATCGTTGCGTTCTGATTTTGTATGTTCTCATATTTAAAGATTAATGCCACAAATATACAATACCCTGAGAGCGATATCAAATGTTTCGGCTATTATTTTAAAGAACCCGTCAGAAGTCTTATACCTCATCCGCCAAAGATAGAACAACCGTAAAACGACTTCCTTTTCCTACTTCAGACCGTACCTCTATACGTCCGCAAAGCTTCTCAATAATGACTTTACAGATAGAAAGTCCAAGTCCGCTCCCTTGTTCAAACTCGTCAGTCTTATAAAAACGGTCAAAGATCATCATGAGTTCTTTCTCATCAATACCTTTCCCGGTATCCTGTACATACACACTGACCTTCCGGTCTTTTTTATCCACTTTGCATCCTAATGTAATAGAACCACTCCGGGTAAACTTATCCGCATTGCCCAGGAAATTGGAAATGACCTGAATAAAACGCATACGATCTATATTGACAGGCAAAAGAGATTTTCATCCAAAGCCAGATGAAACTGCAACGAGGGCTTGATTAATGCCTGATAAGCCATATAAATCTCTTTCACAACCGTTGCCATATCCCATTCTTTTATTTCGAGATCCATGTTGCCGGAATCCAGACGTGATATTTCCACCACATCATTGACCAATTTCAAGAGTAATTCGTTGTTACGGTTAATGATCTCAAGCATGGCCTTCTTCTCATCCGGTTCAATCTCATCGCCACCCTCGCCAACCAACAAATTGGTGAAACCGACAATGGCATTCAGCGGAGTACGGATTTCATGGCTCATATTATTCAGGAAAGATTGTTTCAACTCAGCATTTTCAGCCATCTGCTTAGCCTGAATAAGCTGTTCTTCATGCTCTACCTGTATCTGAATATCTGCATAATGCCTGCCAGCATTATCCTTCCCTTGCATCTTTCAGACTGCGACACCGAAGTTCATACCAACGATAATCTTCTTCACTGAAAGAGAAACGTACACGCCGAACCTGCATATCCGTAGATTGATGCAGCGTTTCGTACAATGAATTCAGAAGAGGTACATCATCAGGATATGCATACTTCAAGAAATCGGTTCGCACAAACGTTCTCTGTTCCATTCCCACCAAACGCGTATAATTCTCATCAAACTCGATATTCTCTCCCTGTATATCCCAAAGTGAAATCCGCCCTCCATCTGTAGAAAGCATCAACCGCCTATGAGTTTCCTCAAGCATCTCCATATTCTTACGTTCCACACGCGAACGTCGGCGCATACGTAGCAGACTGATCAATACCAGAATAAAAAGTAAGTATAAACAATCACGGCAGAAAATAAAGCTCCTTCCGATACCGGTCATAGAAGGAGTAATTGATAATACGGACATCTTCAGGTACATTTTTCACATCAAAGTCCGTATAGGATGAAAAATAGGTCCAATCAGTACATACTCCTTTTCCATATCCCTGATTTTCGGCATACCAATTTTCTCCTTATTCATCAGACGAACAGAAAAATCAGCCGCAGTACGCGCAGAAATCTCATCAGTAGCCATGTAGCCGCCCACAATCTTGGCATCCTCCCCAAATCCCTGGCGGATGCAACTAAAAGAGGGAATATTTAAAGCTTTAGTGATCGGAAGCGACATCTGATCAAACTTATCCAACAGAAAAAACTCTCTCCTCTGTCCGCTTTTTGATTTTTCCATGTCTACAAACAAAGAAGTCCCTTTGGTATAACGGAAAGGGCAAAGACTAATGGTTAACTCATCCTTTTCAATATGATTGTTTACCTTAGCAGGCATCAAATTATAATGCTCAACCATTTCCTGCAATTTTCTGTATTCAGATTCCACAGAAAAGGCAGACTCATAGCCTAAAAGCCTGATTTCCTTTCTATCTGCAAACCGGGTTAACAAGTCAAACGATTTATATCCAAGAGGAGTCAGATCAATATTATAAATGACATCTATCCCTACATGTGGTTGTAAAGCCCTTATAAAATCAATGTTGCGCTTAAAATCCGGTGCATCACGCAGCACATATACCTTTCTACGCTCATATTCTTTTATAAGTTTCTCATCGGGAAAATGTACGTTGCAAGCTACTACAGGAATGGAAGAAAGTAGCCGATGGCGGGTAGAAAACAAAGCAGACGCAGCTTGATCGCCCACAGTGAGCATCAGTGCTATCGGTTTATCTCTAATTACCTCAAGATATACCTCCATATTTTTTATCCCATCTTCCGGCGTGACCGTATTGAAATCCAGATAGAACTTTTCAAATATCGGTTCTATGCCTTGTTTTCTGAACTCCTTCACCAAGAGTTCTTCAAAGTTTCCGTAACAATCATACTGGGGAGAGGAAGAATAAACAAGAGAAATCATTTTTTCTATCCGGTGGTTAATAGTGTACCACCGTTTAAAATTGACTCCGCACCAAAAAGCACACAGCAAAAAGATAAAGGCTAAAACATATTTTAGTTTGTCGGTTTTCATTGTATCACTTATATTGAGCAAAAGTAGCATAATATCTATAAAAAAAGAAGATTTTATGACGAAAACTCTCTAATTTTGTGACTGCCATAAAAAGACAGACATGAACGTGCACAAAATCTGGTTACTATTGCTATTCTTACTGATTCCGACTATTCTATTCGCCCAAAAAACAAGGACAGTCAAAGGACTGGTGTGCACTACATCAGAGACAAAAAAAGGAGGAAGAACCTCTTCCCTATGCAAGTCTTGTTATCCTGGAAGGCAAAGATTCCACCTTTGTAAAAGGAGTTGCAAGCGATGCGGACGGTCGTTTCAATCTCCAGTTCACTCCTCAAAAAGGAACGCAATATTTACTGAAAGCCTCTTATACGGGAATGCAGTCTGTCTTCCGCAAACTGGACAGCAACGCTTCAACAATCAACCCTGGGCAGCATTTTACTGGAAGAAGGTATCGAATTGGGCGAAGTGACAGTAAACGCCCGGATGCGCGACGTAGACCAGGTGGGAGATACCACCGTCATCAATGCAGCAGCTTACAAAACACCGGAAGGTTCGTATCTGGAGACACTTGTCAAACGTATTCCCGGAATGGAATACGACAGCGAAACCAAAACACTGAAATACAACGGACTGCCTATTAACGAAATCAACGTAAACGGTGAAGCTTTCTTCTCAGGTGACAACAAGATGGCATTGGAAAATCTTCCTGTGGAGTTAATCAGCAAAATAAAAGTGTACGATAAGAAAAGCAAGCTGGAAAAGCTGACGGGTGTCAGCACGGGGAAAAAGAACTATGTGCTCGACCTGCAAACCAAAGAAGAATTCAATGGTACCCTTCTTGCATCGGGAAAAGCCGGATACGGCAATAACAACAAAAAGGATTTCAACCTGCAAGGCAACTACTTCAAAAATAACGGAAACAATTTCTCAGTCATCGCCAATTCCGGTAACACTCCATATGCGGACCAGCTACAAGGACAACATACAGGAGAACGTTGCCATAAATTTCACCCAAAAGTACAATCAGAAACTAACACTCAACGGAAATGTATCCTATCACCACAACGAGCAGGGCAATATTTCGACATCCTACAACGAGCAATATCTGACAAGTGGCAATAAGTACCAGTATTCTGCCGGCAACAATACGAACCGCAATCGCAATATGAATTCATCATTGGGCTTAAACTGGCAGGTCGATACCCTGACTTTTGTCAATTTCTTCGGTAATTTCAGCCTTGTCCGGAATAATAATGCCAATAATAACCGCCAAGCCACGTTCAATGAAAATCCTCATCTGGATATCCTCGATCCTTTCAGTCATATCAACGATGTACCCGATGAACTGAGAATCAATGACATCGCCATGGGATCACTAATGCAAGGAGAGCAACGCCGATATTCCTTCCATGCAAACATCATGCGCCGGATCAATAAAAAAGGAAGTTCTATCGGCCTGACTGCGCAATACAATGATAGCAAGAATGACAACAATAACTTCTCTATCTCATCAACCACATATTATCAACTGAAAAACAGTGCAGGAAACGACTCCATACTCTACCGTAACCAATACTCGTCGAACCTGTCCCCCAATCGTCAACAGGGCATCGGGCTGATGTTCAGCCATCCTTTTTCCAAGAAGCTGCACGCACAGATTTCATATAACCTCAACTACAGTAAGCAGAAAAATGATCGTAATACCTACGACCTGTCCGGCTTTATGGAAGAAACCGCAGTACAACCCGCTATCTGCCCGAAGGATATGAGGCGAGCTACATCGACAGTCTGAGCAACCGGAGCCATAGCAGTACCCTGCAACACGGAATCAACCTGCACTTTAATTATTCCGACACCATTTGGAACATCAATGCCGGAGTATCCGTACAACCCGAGCGGCGCAGCCTGAACCAGAAAAACAGGTCTGCATAGAGCTGATACCACCCCTCCACTCAGTCGGCTTTCAGCCTATGCTTTTCATCTCATGGCAGAAAAAGAAAAACAGGATAACCCTGAATTATTATGGAAATACCTGGCAACCATCATTATACGATCTGATCTCACCAACCAACAACAGTGATCCGCTCAACATCACGCGGAGCAATCCTAATCTGAAGCCTACTTACAATCAGTCTGTACGATTGGAAGCACAAAATACGAAGGAAGGACTTTTTGCCACACTGAACTGGAACAACAGAATCAATAGTCAGACCCGTGCAGTGATCTACAACCAGCAAACCGGTGGACGTGAAACTTATCCGGTAAATATTAACGGCAACTGGAACATAAGCGGTGTGTTCCGGTATCAGAAGCGCATCAAGGACTTTAATCTGAGTGCAAATGCCGGGAGGCTCCTTTGCACAGGATGTCAACCTCATCAACGAAAACCAGAGCGAGCAACCTGAACGCAGTGCCACGCATAACACCGGCCTCAACAGTGACCTGCGCCTATCCTACCAACCTAAATGGGGTAATCTGGACTTAAACGGTAGGTGGAACTTCCAACATTCTTCCAACTCACTTTTAGAGACGGATACATACACACGCAATTATACCTTCGGATTGAACGGTTTTGCCGATTTGCCGGGAGGTATACAACTAAGAACAGACGCAAATTATTCCTTCCGAAACGGTACGAACATAAAAAAGGGAGAAGACGACCAGATTGTCTGGAACGCAAGTATCACATGGCGATTCCTAAAAAGAAACAGGCTGAGATATCAGCCAACTGGGTGGATATACTCAGCCAACAAAGAATTATTTCCGAGGCACAATGGCCGACGGACTTTATGAAAACCATACGCAACAGATAGGCAGCTACTTCATTGTCTCAGTGAAGTATCGCTTCAACCAGCCTCTTCACAAATAGTTTGCGTTTCTGGTGGAGGAACAGACTGCACTGAACGTAGACCACGGGGTGAGGTTCCGAAATTCTTCTTGCAGAAGTTAGAGAAGTGAGGCAAAGACTCGAAACCATATTTATAACAGATCTCAGAAATAGTGGCATCCGTATAGCGGAGTTCGTAAACAATGTTCTCTTTACGTTTCTCCATCATCCATTCATAAACAGGTTTATGGAATACAGAATTGAAGATACGCCGGAAGGTAACAACAGTGTATCCGCCTAATTGGGCTAATTCTTCTACCGTCTTCACTTTCAGATGATTTTGCAGGACAAAATACTCAAAGCTGGACGTATAACGGGAAAGAGTATGTACCAGTATCGAGAGATCATAATCGGAGTAATATTCTCCTAAAAAAGAAAGGCAAGTTCTTTTCGTTTGAACGAAAGCAGTTCCCGCAAATCTTCTCTTTCGCCAGATAGGCTTTGGAAGCGTCCAGAAAGAAACGCAATTCCGGAATAATCTTTAATGGGGTGAATATCAGCGGTGGAGTTATTTCTTTCATAATGTATTTATAACGTTCCTCACAGAAAACTCCGGCTGATTAAAACGATAACAAACACATTCCACATCCGTCAGAGCAAGGATCTCATATTTTGAACCAATGGCTTGAAGAATGAATTCCCCGCACGCAGTATGGTTCCGGCATACTCTGGCTATTGACAAGTGCTTCTCCTTCTAATAAAAAAATCATTATATTTTCTTCGCATTTTTGAGCTGGAAGGTGGAAGCCTCTTGAATGAGAGGCATAAATGATAGCATTACCCACAGCCTTAGGGCACTGCTGGCACGATATAGCCGCACCACATGCAGAGTAAGTTTGCATTGCAGATTGAATGTTTTTTTGTTTGTTTTGTGCAGCAAAAGTAAGAATATTCCGGGAAGAAACAAAAAAATCCCCGAAGACTTTGTGGGAAGAAAGTCTTCGGGGAGGGAGATTATAGGATTAGGAAAGGTTATTCAGCGGGAGGAGTTACAGGAGTAACAGGATCAGGTTGAGAACCTGCATCACTCCAATTTTCCCATGAAGGTTTACCAAATGTCACTTCAGTTGCATCACTTGTCAAGTTCAAAGTATAGCGTACACGTTTCCTTTCTCCCATTTTACAGCAGGAATAGATACTTCTTTTACACCATTTTCGAGAGTAGATTGACCATTTCCTTCCTCTGTAGTAACTTTTGCAGAATAAGTAACTTTCACCTTTACAGTATTTTCTAAAATATCTTGAGGTAATAACATAAATAAAGCACTATTAGCTGACTCTAAATTAGCAGAATCATCATTGCTTGTAGAAACCAATTCAACAGAACCTGTAAAGACATATTCTGCAGGAGTAGTTGATGCCTTAACTTCAGTCCAAGTTCCTGCAGTTGCAGACCCGTCAAAAGTAAAAGTACCCTCATCTTTCACACCTATAACTTCCAGTCCCGTTAATGTATAGGTAAATCCAACATCACCTTTGATTGAGAAATTAACTTGAGTCAATAAATGGCAGAATGGAAGTTGTAAATCACCAGCATCTTTCTGTTTATCAATTAAATTTGCAGCTAACAGGTCATTTTTTTGATCACCTATAACACCAACATTGTAACTAAAGCTAGGATAACCACTTCCAACAGTTAAAGTTCGTTCCGGTACAGTTGAAAAGAACTGAACATATCCGCTTAAAGGCCAATAATATGCATCATCAGTATAACTCCAATTATCAGTATCGCCCTCCTTTGAAACTGTTAAACCAGTGTATAAATGCTCCAAGTTGCCCATTTTCGGCTATTTTATCTGCCGTTTTATACCCATAAACTTTAAAGGATTTAAAATCTGCATTATTCACAATAGTCGCTCTTGTAGCATTTCTCACTACTGCACCAAAGTTAATCTCCGCCTTTTCACCAGCCTTCTCAATCTCTTCATTCTGTGAGCAACCTACGATTGCCAACGCAGCAACTGCTGCCAATAAAATCTTCTTCATAATCGTTTGTTTTATAAGTTAATATTTTGTTCGTTTTGCTTTTCAATTTACAGGTAACTCAACATTCGTTTCGTCATCCCAGTCTCCTACATCACCGCCAATACCTCCGCCTCCACCGGGAGGAACTTCCACATCCTCCACTTCAATTTCCTCTTCAATCGGTATCTCGATATCCGTTACCGGATCTTCTTCTTCCTCGGGTGGGGGAGGAACTACAGCCGCCGTGATGTCAACCTTGGTTTCTTGAATCGTATTATCCACCTTAACTAGCAATAGCTTCATTACCACCCCTCCGGTAAAACGTGTATTCGCAGACTCCGATACAGAAAAAGCAGAGAAACTACCACGTATCACATCCTCTCCCTTATGAGCTTCCACATAGATAGGAGCAATGCTTGCCGTACATGAGCCATTACTTATGCAATATGCCCCATTCATTCCATCCACATTACAAACAATGCTTGCCACGTTCTTCAATCCTTTCACCTTTATTTCAAAAGAATAGTTCTTGACTACCAGCTTCGGTTGAAACTCCATCAAAAGCACATCTTCACTCTTTTCTATCCTCATATCATTCATACTTACTACATATAGAGGGTCCGGTGACCATACCATCTTCTCACTTGTTTCAAGCCCTTTGTAATAATCAGTATAAGCCTCAATCGTCTCATACGCCTCATCATTGCGAATCAACACACTCTCCGTATTGTAATTGTAGATCACCATGTCATAACGTCCGGGCGGCCCTTTCACCTCTCCCCTTCCACCGAGAGATAACTCCTCCACCTTTCTACCTTCTTCACTCTTCGGGTAGAAAATCACCCCCTCATCCCTTCGGGCAACTTATCCACTCCCTTCCAGTTAAACTTTATCTTTACTCCGCTGACGGGATAATCATCCAGTATGTCTCTGAAATCACATCCTGCTAACAGCACCGACAGCCCGAACAGAAGTAAAAAGAAACACATATTGCGTACACCTCATAGCTATCGCCTCCTTCCCTTAATGAGCCACACCAAAGAGATTTTGACTTTTGTAGGCCCCATAAAATGATAGCGTCCGCTGTTCGTCCATATCAAATCGCCTTCGTAAGTGGTGTATTTGCGGTATTCTGTTGCCAGATAACCAATGCCCAAACTAAATTCAAGAGCCAGATGCCGTGCCAGCTGATGACTATATCCATACGTCAGACCGAAGCTGCATAGTAGTTTCCCCTGATATCCTTTGTCTTTGTCAAATTGAAAATCGTACACTCCCCCCCTTCGGCATATATTCCCAGAAAATGTCCTGTCAGCCGCTCACGATTCTTGCGTTTTCCAAGCCAACAACGTGCCTCAACGCCTCCCGAAAGAAGCTGGTAACAAAAAGCCATGCTTGCTGTTCGACCACCGGGACATTTATATTCCATATTCAAAGACCACCGCTGCCCTACGGGCAATTCCACCTCCACATTCGGAGCCAAAGCTAAATCATAAAGTATATTGTTCTTCAATGCAAGCACTGTTCTGTGCGGGGTTTCCCGCTTACTTTCCACTTCAAGCCAAGGAGCGAAAGCTATAGTTTCCAATTGCTCCTCCGGCAAAGTATTCGCAGGCAATGTTAATGCAGCTACCGGCAAACTGTCTTTCATCTTCCCTGTCCGTTCTATCTTCCGGAACTGATGTTCCGATAAATAAACGTAAGGTCTGCCACCATCCAAATAGCGCAACAGCTTTCTCAGCTTTTCAAAGTTCCCGAAGTGATACCGGATCAACATCAACACATCTTCTTTATCCGGCACTTGCGGGTCGTCCATCACCCATTGGTAAATTTTGCTCCAGGTTTCCGGCTGATTCATCCGGTCCGATACTCTACAAGTATCTCCTTTCGCCGCATATCTTCCAGCCCGCGCCTCTTCTTTGCCTGATATCAAAAGAAAGAGTATCAAAAGTATATATAAAACCGACGCGAACCTTCATAACTTTGCTTTGTATGGAGGCAAATATATATTATTATAATTGAAGAAATTACACGTTTTACAACTCTTTTCGGGAGGTGAAAGGTTCTGTGAAACGAATGAAACAGATTTGCAACTTTTCCCTTTCCTTCATACCCTTCCACACCCCCGTATTTCCTTATCCATCAGCCTTAGCGGATGGAAGGGTATATCCACATACTTTCTGCAACATTGCCAACGGATATTTTTCAATCACAGGTCATTAGCTATTCAACTAATCTAGAATACATTATATTATTTTGCATAGGACATCCATAGCGTTTGATTACTGTCAGTAAGTTTACTGACAGTAATCAGCATGCTTGCTGACAATAGTCAAACGACTTACCGACAGTAATCAACATGCGATTATCCATATAGCAAAATAAACGTATCTTATACATGTATGTCACCTATGTACTATGGTTATTCCCTTTCCGCCCGATAATCATTTAGCCACTATCCACCCCTATATTATCTCAAAAAAGACAGTTCGTGTGCGAAAACAGTGAATATCCGTGAAAGAATTATAAAAGGAATGTCAAACACTAACAGATATTTGGAGGGAATAGGATGAACCCCTATATTTGTCATGTGATTTTTTTCATAGTATTAGATTTAAGGTTAACAAAGGTTGGAGTACAGCGGTACTCCTTTTTTTATGCCCATACCTTAACCGTAGTCATTTAAAAACTATATAAGAGTCTTATCAGTGTGTTTCTGACAAGCAAGGACAGCAAAAACCAAACAAATAGATTATTTCATTTTTGTACACTTTTACTACAAACAGACTCTATTAATCAGCATCTTACAAAGGAAAAGTGTACAAAAAAATAAAGCTGTATAAAATAGCATTTAGATACCAAGCCATACGGTTACAAGCCACCAACAAATCAAAAAGAAATCCCGCTATTCGGTAATTCCGAAATTATTAATAATATTGCAACCTGTTACGTAAGCACAAGGCATACCTTTGAAGCCCAAATCAATAATATATGATTGCAAACGAAAATAGAAGTGAATTGCTACAATCACTGAAGGAGGGTTCTTTTTCTGCATTCGAGAAGTTATACAATCTGTATAGCGGCAAACTCTATAACTTTATGATGCGTCTCTCTTCCGGCAATCAGTATATGGCCGAAGAAGTAGTGCAGCAGACATTTATCCGCCTGTGGGAAGTGCGTGAGAAAGTGGATCCTACCGAAAATTTCGTTTCTTACCTCTGCACCATAGCCCGTAATCTGTCGATGAATATGTACCAGCATCAGACAGTGGAATACATCTATACCGAATACCTGCTGAAAAGCAATCCCGACCGGGATCATCAGACAGAAGAAAGCACAGACCTGCGCTTCCTGAACGACTATATCGATTCGCTGGCCGAAGAACTGCCCCCTTCGCGCAAGAAAATCTTTCTGCTCAGCAAACGTCAGGGCTATACCAATAAAGAAATAGCTGAGAAGATGGGTATTTCAGAAAGTACAGTCGCCACGCAACTGTCACTTGCCGTGAAATTCATGCGCGAGCAATTTGCAAAGCATTATGATAAGCTGATTCTTGTCTTATGGGCCTTTTTTGTTAACGAAATGCAATAATGCCCGATACGTTTGGATACGAAAACAAGGATAACTGTATACTATATAAATAAGTAAGAAGATGGAGAAAGAATATTATAAGAACTTAGCCGAGAAATATTTCGCAGGAGACATCACAGAAGCGGAAATCAGCGAACTGGCCGGATGGATACGCAACAACGTGCAACTGTCCGACTGGTGGGAAGAGGAATTTGAAAAATCCGACACTGACATCCCTCTCGCCCTGCGCGACAAGATGTTCGCACGGATCAAGGCGGAAGTCCTCAATGAACCTGTCCGCATCCCTGATACGAAACCTGCCGGACGTTCTCCGCGAAAAGCTCTCGTTCCCGCTTGGGCAAGATGGGCAGCTATGATCTGTATTCCTATTTTCATCGCTTTCTTTACTTACAACATCCTGAGTATTTCGGACACCGATATCCAATCACCCTTTATTGTGAAAGCCGATAAAGGAGACAAAGCCACAGTAGTATTGCCTGATGGAACGGACGTTATCCTCAACTCCGCTTCCCAGCTCAGCTATCTGAGAGATTTCGGCAAAAACGAACGCCGGGTGCAACTGGACGGTGAAGGCTACTTTAAAGTAGCACACGATACCCGTCATACTTTTATTGTCCAAGTGGGCGAACTGGAAGTAAAGGTCCTGGGCACCGTATTCAACGTCTGCGCTTATCAAGATGAACAGGATGTAACCGTGGTGTTGCTGGAAGGAAAAGTCGGTGTGCATACTCCTTCTTCCTCCCTGATCATGAAACCCGGAGAGAAAATGAACTATAATAAATCCACCCACAAATTCACTACCGAGAAAGTCTATCCCGAAGATTACGTGACATGGACCAAAGGCAGCCTGTATTTCCAGAATGAATCTCTGGACAATATCATGAAAGCCCTTTCACGCGTTTATGACGTCACGATACACATCGACTCTCCGCGAATTGCAAAAGAGCGGTTTTACCGGAACAATACCCGGTGGTGGTATACAGAATGCTTTGAATATTATAATGTTAACCTCTCCGTTCCGTTACGAAGTAAAGGACTCTGTCATTGTATTAAAAGAGAAATAAGTCCCTCTTTGTTAATGTGAGTTAAAAACAGAGAGTCGCTTGGACAGCAGTATGAGGGAACCTGTATACCTATCAAACCCTTTTAATTTATTTGATATGAAAGACAGGAAAACCAAAAATCTAAGAACTATGCGGGCTCTCTGCCTCTCTTTTGTTCTTGAGTGTATCACTGAGCCTTTTCTCGCAGATCACCGTCACCGTGGAAAATACTCCGCTGCGTGCCGCACTGAAAAGATCGAGCAGGTCAGTGATTACAAATTCTTCTACAATGAAAAACTGGCAGGACTGGATCAGGCAGTCACTTTCAGCGTAAGTAATGCCACCATCGCCCAGACCATGCAGAAAGTGCTGGCGGGAAAAGAACTGACTTACAAGATGGAGAGTGACAATGTAGTGGTATTGCTGCACAAAGAGGCTGTCAGTCAGAAGACCAAAACCATTACCGGAACAATAGTCGATTCGTCCGGAGAACCGGTTATCGGTGCCAGCATTGTAGTGAAAGGAACCACCAACGGCACTATCACCGATGTAGACGGAAACTACTCATTGTCAAACGTCCCGAGAACTCTACCGTCAGCATCTCTTATATAGGTTATCAACCGTTGAGCTATCCGGCATCCAGCAAGGAACTTTCCAGAGTAATATTAAAGGAAGATGCCGAAATGCTGGATGAAGTAATCGTTGTCGGATACGGTACCACCAAAAAGGCAAATCTCTCGGGTGCCGTAGACCAAATTTCCTCTAAAGAAATAGAACACCGCGTCAGCGGCAATGCGGGACAAGTGCTGCAAGGTATGATCCCCAACCTAAATGTTTCGTTCAGCGACGGCTCTATCAATTCAAAAGCTTCTTTCGACGTACGCGGGGTAGGCTCTATCAATGGTGGCAGCCCTCTGGTACTTATCGACGGAGTGGAAGGAGATATGAATTATATCAATCCTAAAGATATCGAATCCATTTCTGTTCTGAAAGATGCCTCTTCCGCTGCCATCTATGGTGCCCGTGCAGCTTTCGGTGTAGTGCTGATTACAACAAAGAACCCGAATGCAGGGAAGATACAGGTGAACTACTCCAATCACTTCGGCTGGAGCAACCCTACCATCAACACGGATAACTTCATTACCGACGGTCTGGAATGGGCGCGTCTGAGCGATAAACTGAGTCTTTTGGAAAACACCAGTACTTATTTGGGATATACTGAAGAAGACTATGCCTATATGGAAGCCCGCAAGAAAGATCCCTCACTCCCTTCGACCCTGATAAAGACCGTTGACGGTGTGGAACGCTATGTACACTATGGGAATACGGACTGGTGGCACTACATCTTCCAGGATAACCAGCCGTCTATGGAGCACAACCTGAATATCTCCGGAGGTAGTGAGAAAGTACGTTTCTACCTCTCCGAAGGTTCTATTCAAGAGAGGGAATTTACCGCATCAACCCGACAAGTTGAAGAGTTACACTTTACGCAGTAAGATTGACTTTCAGTTGACTTCCGCCATCAAGATAACCAACTCTACCAACATCTATTTCAGTGATTACGACTATCCGGGCAACCAACAACCGTAATGTAGGAGGTAGCGACAACAGTGAGGACTGAGAAAATACACCTTCCACGCTCCCGGTATTCCATCCACGCAATCCGGACGGAACCATCCTGATTAACGGTGCTTACACTCCCGGTCGTGACATAGCAGACGGTACGTTTGCCGACCTGACATACGGAAAGAGTAAAGGTGTGGATCAGGAACATGATGTTTCAAATACCATCTCACTACAGGTGACTCCTATTAAAGATGTGATACTGAATGCTGACTACAGTTTCCGGAAAGGCAGCCCCGTATCCAAACTGCTGCTAGTTTCCACTCCACACCAACCAGCCGAACGGTGAAGGAACAAGCCGCTACATGCCCAATAAATCACTGTATAAGGAAATGCATTGGTCAACCCTCTATCAGGCATTCAATGCTTTCGGTACCTACAGCCATCTGTTTGCCAAGAAACATGACTTAAAAGCTATGATCGGTTTCAACCGAGGAATGGAGGCATTGGGAACGTACCGTTTCAAGACGCAGTTCGCCTGCATCCGAAGAACTGGGTTCCTTCAACCTGGCAACCGGGGAGAATGTACAAGTACAGGGAAATGCGGACGAATGGGCCATCCGTGCAGCTTTCTATCGTCTGAACTATGACTATCTGGGACGCTACCTGCTGGGAATTCAACGGTCGTTTCGACCTCTCTTCCAAGTTCCCGCACGATAACCGTCTGGGTATCTTCCCATCGGGCTCTTTCGCATGGCGTGTAAGTGAGGAGCCTTTCTTCAAGCCCTTGAAGTCTGCCATAGACAATCTGAAACTGCGTGTATCTTATGGTACATTGGGTAACCAGAATGTAGGTCCCTACGACTATATAGCTAAAATGAAAGTTACGCAGGGAGATTATCTGGTAGACGGCTCATACCTGAGTTATCTGACTGCTCCTGATGCCATTTCCTCAAATTTCACCTGGGAGAAGTCACAGACCATTGATTTCGGAATTGACTTCTCTCTGTTCAACGGACGTTTCTCTACCTCTTTCGACTGGTATCAACGTGATACGAAAGACATGCTGACACAAGGCAAAAAACTTCCGTCCGTATTCGGAACTTCCGAACCACAGGAGAATGCCGCCAACCTGCGCACACGGGGCTTTGAACTCTCTGTGAAATGGCAAGACAAATTCCTGTTGGCACACAGGCCATTCGAATACAGGGTAGGGTTCACTCTTGCCGACAACATCACTGAGATTACCAAATTTGATAACCCCGACGGCCAGATAGACCAGTTCTATAAAGGCAAACGCCTGGGTGAAATCTGGGGATATACAGTTGAGGGCTTCTTCCAGACAGATACGGAATACCTGGATCATGCAGACCAGACGAAAGTAAACAGAAGAATCCAGCGCAACTATCTGATTAATCACCCGTAGCGGAGATATCAAATTCAAAGACTTGGATGGAAATGAAGAAATATCTCCGGGCGACAAGACCTTGTCCAATCCCGGCGACTTACGCATCATCGGTAACACATCTCCCAGATACTCCTGTTCTCTGAACCTGGGATTCAATTACAGTGGTTTCGATTTTTCCGCCTTCTTCCAGGGAATAATGAAAAGAGACTGGTGGCCGGGAAAAGACAACAGTTTCTTCTGGGGACCGTTTACCCGTCAGTATGAGAATTTTTATCCGAAGAGCATCGAACAGAACTCCTGGACACCGGAGAATCCGAATGCATATTTCCCTCGCCTGGCCGTGTATGCAGCCAACGAAGGCGGTGACTACGAAGGAGCCCAGCTAAGGGTTTATTCGGATAAATATCTGCAAAACGCGGCTTACGTTCGTTTGAAAGATATCACTTTAGGCTATACGTTGCCTAAAACACTTTGCAGCAAAATCGGTTTCTCCAGCATCCGGGTTTATGTTTCAGGCACTAATCTCCTGACATTCTCCCCGTTGTACAAGCATAATGAGGATCGCACCGTAGATCCCGAACAATTGGGCGATGGCAACGCCTATCCGTTCAGCAAGACATTTGCCTTTGGTTTTGATTTTAAATTTTAAAGAGGAAACAGCTATGAATACATTCAATATATTAAAAGTTTGTGTGGTGTGTGCGATAGGCATAAGTGCCGCTTCATGCAACAACTCGTTCATGGATCGATATCCCATTGCGGAAATATCACCTGAAAACTCCTTCAAGTCTGCACAAGACCTTGAATTGTACACAAATGGTTTCTATGAGAACCTGCCTAAAATCAATGATATCGTCAGAGGAGACAATATCTCGGACAACGTACTCTACAGCAATGTACCTATGGAACAACGGAGTCCGGAAAAGAGACATTCCATCGGAAGCCGGCAGTAGCGGTTGGAGTTGGAGTACTCTCCGGAAAATAAATATCTTCTTCGACAACTATACACGCTGCGAAGACAAAGTAGCCGCACTGAAGTACGAATGCGTGGCACGTTTCTTCAGAGCCCTGTTTCTATTTCGATAAGGTAAAAGAGTTTCGGTGGTGTACCCTGGTATGGTACGGAGATTCAGACCGATGATGAAGATTTGCTATACAAGCCCAGAGATTCACGCGAATTTATAATGGACAAAGTGATTGAAGACCTTGAGATTGCAGTAGACCGTTTAGGCACTACCCGCAAACCCGACCAGATTTCAAATGGACTGCGCTGGCCTTCCTCTCACGTGTATGCCTCTATGAAGGTACCTACCGCAAAATATCACACGGAACTGAATCTGCCTGATGCCGGTAAACTATTGGAGAAAGCATATAAGGCGGCAGAAAGAGTCATGAACGAATCGGGATACACCTTATATTCCACGGGGGAACTCCGATATTGATTACAGGGATTTGTTTGCTTCCGATGATCTGGAAGGAAACAGAAGTTATCCTGGGCAGGCGTTATTCACTGACATTGAACAAAAATGCATAATACGAACTACTATTTCCTCTCAAAAAAAACCCAACAGGATGTAGGTTTGACAAAAGACTTTGTAAACTCCTACCTGCTAAACAACGGCACGGCATTCACCTCACAAACAGGGTATGCAACCATGATGTTCAGCGATGAAATGAAGAACAGGGACAAACGTCTGGCGCAAACCATCCGTTCCGTCGGCTATACACGGATTGACAGCGACAAGCCGTTGCTACCTGATCTCGAAGCCTCCATGACAGGTTACCAGATTGCCAAATTCATCTCCAAGGAAACACAGGACGGAGACGGAGCTTCTTATCAGGATGTAGCCATTATACGTTATGCAGAAGTCCTGCTCAACTATGCGGAAGCCAAAGCGGAACTGGACATATTGACTCAGGACGATATAGACAAATCCATCAGGCCGATACGTACAAGAGCCGGAATGCCTAACCTGAATCAGAACATAGCCAACTCTAACCCCGACAAGATACTGGGCGTGAATATCCCAATGTAAGTGGAAACAATAAAGGGGTAATTCTGGAAATCAGACGCGAACGCCGTGTAGAACTGGCCCTGGAAGGATTCCGCTATGACGACCTGATGCGCTGGAAAATGGGAAAACTGCTTGAACCCCACTTCACTGGTATGTATTTCCCCTCATTGGGCGAATTCGATCTGGACGGAGATGGAACAATCGATCTTTTGCTCTATGATGATAAAGCTCCGGAAAGCAAAGCCAAACAAAAGATTAAGATTGGCGGTGTTATCCAGCTCACAGAGGGAGATCATGGTTATCTGGTCGGCTTTCTGAATATCACAAAGAAATTTGATGAGACGCGTGATTACCTGTATCCGATACCTTCGGGCGACATCATGCTGAATAAGAATCTGGAACAGAATCCGAATTGGAAATGATTAAAGCGGAACGAATCATGAAAATAGACAAAGTCTGTATAATCGGAATATTCTTTTCTCTGTTTCTGCTCACAGGATGTGGCAGCGACGAAAGTGAACCTTCTACTCCGCCCAGACCTCAACCTTCGGAGGTTGAGTATCCGGAAGTCAGCGAAGATCAGCGGGTTTCCATCACCACTTCATTGCAGAACAAGGATCATGTACAAATATGCGCCCACCGGGGATATTGGAAAGATGCACCGGAGAACTCCGTCAAAGCCGTCACATTGGCTATCGAAAACCAGATAGACATGATAGAGCTGGACGTCAGAACATCGAAAGACGGAGAAATGGTACTCATGCACGATACCACAATCGAACGCACCACCAATGGTACCGGTAAAAGTATCAGAACTGAACTACAAGGAGTTGCTTTTCATAACCTTTACCATGACGGAGCACTGACAGAAGAAAAATACCACTCTTCAAGGATATATTGTTAGCTGCCAGAGGCAAAATCTATATAGATATAGACGTAAAGATCTCCGATTATAAAGCCGTATACAATCTGGTGAAGCGCTATGGAATGCTCTCTCAGGTACTGTTCACGGTCTATGATGTGTCTACAGCCAGAAAAGTGATCAATCTTGACAGGAATGCCATTCTGCTGCCGGTGATTTATGAAATGCAGGATATGGAGAATTACCTGGCAGTCTGCAAACCACTTCCGGTGGCACAGTTCAATAGTGCAGCCTTTACAGAGGATATACTGGCTAAGGCATCCGGAAACGGAGTCTCCTGTTCAAGAATATCTATATAAATACGAGTATCACCCCTACCTCGGACAATTACAAACAGGTAAAGGCATTTCTTGCCAAGCAGGGAAGTATCATACAAACCGATTACCCGGTGGAATTGAAAGAGTATTTGAAAAACAATTAAAAAGATACACAGATGAAAAATACAATCATAATAATGCTGACCGCCCTTTTATGGATATCGTGCAGCGATGACGAGAAAGTAAATATAAAGCCGGTGGCTGCTTTCAAGACGAGTGAAGTCACAATAGAAGAAGGACAACATGTAGCCTTTTACAGACTTGTCTTTTGATGAAGACGGACAGGTGACCAAATGGGCCTGGGACTTCGGCAATGGAGTCTCTTCTGAAGAACAATCACCCACTGTGGAGTATACCACAGCCGGAGAATATACAGTGACTTTATCCGTCTGGGATAACCTCGGGAGTTCAGAATGCAAATACTTTCAACAAAACAATCACTGTAAAAGAGAAATCAACGGCTGACATGGCACCTGAAATAGTATGGGAGTTCCAGACACCATGCGGTTTTCAGGATGTTTCTCCGGCCATTGATGACAATGGAAATGTTTTCGTCGGCTGTGATGCGAACAATGCCCGCGGCGGACAAAATATCTGGGTGATTAACGGGGGATAGAGGTCTGGCATTACTCTTCCGGTGATGTAATCCGTTCTTCGGCGGCAATAGCTGATAATGGTACCGTCTATATAGGCAGTTACGACAAGAACTTGTATGCATTCGCCGCTCATTCCTCCGATCCGTTGGGTAAGTTCGACTTGGGTGCAACGGCCAAGTTCAGTTGTCCGGCTATAGACAAAGACGGTACAGTATACTTCTCTGCCAATAGAAAGTTATTTGCCATCCATGCCGCACCCGGCATGACTGAAAAATGGAATGTCGACTGTGAAGGTGTTACACAATCTACTCCCGTGATTGGCAACGATGCGGTATATATGTGTTCCAACAGTGGCAAACTATATGCTCTTGCTAAAACTGACGGAGCGAAAAAGTGGACTCTTGAATATGGAAAAACTTGCACTTCCGTTCCCGCTATCGGAGAAGACGGCACCATCTATTTATGCGGTGAAACGGCCGACGGTGGAATAGTAATGGCTGTAAATCCGGATGGTACCGTGAGATGGCAACAAAAGTCGGCTGCCACTTTCCCAAATTCCGGTATCTCATTGAGTATAGACGGACAATTGTATGTGGGTAACTCTGACGGCGATATGCTCTGCTACTCTCAGGAAAGCGGTGATTTGATCTGGAAGTTCAGGACTCAGGGACAAATTCGTTCGGTACCTGCCATCGACAATGACGGAAACATATACTTCGGTGACGGTAAAGGCTATTTCTACGTGCTGAGTTCAAAAGGTAAACTGAGTTATAAGGAAATTCAGTTAGGAGCAAATATCTGGTCTTCTCCGGTCATTGATAAGAATGGTATAATCTACATCTGTGCAGATGTTACAAAGTCCTCGGAACGGGCAAAGTATACGCATTGAGAACTCATGCAATCGGAGCACAACAAGGCTGGTCTATGCGCAGCGGAGACTACCGAAGAAGCGCACGCAAACAATAACAACGAATCATTTAAACTTCAAAAAGAAAAGATAAGATGAAAAGAATAATATCACTTTCAATACTGCTGACCGTCTTTCTGGCAGCATTTGCACAAGGACGCTTCAAAGAAATAGAAAAGTGCTTCAATGAACCTGCAAGCCGGTCAATACTCATTGTTTCCCCATCAGTGCCGACTGGCGCAATGCACCCGAGAACTCTTTGCAAGCCATTCAGAACTGCATCGATATGGGCGCAGACATGGTAGAAATCGACTTAAAAAAGACAAAAGACGGGCATCTGGTTTTAATGCATGACAAGACCATAAACCGCACCATGACTGGTACAGGAAGTCCGGATGAGTATACTTTGGCTGAACTGAAAGCCATGAGATTAAGAAACGGTGCCGGGATTAAAACCCGGCATCAGATACCGACTTTTGAAGAAGTCATGAATCTGTGCAAAGGCAAAATCATGGTGAATGTAGACAAAGGCTATGATTACTTCAAGGATGCGTACGAGGTACTCAAAAGACAGGTACGGTAGACCAATGTATCATGAAAGCCAGCCTGCCCTACGAACAAGTGAAAGCCGAAAACGGAGAAGTGCTGGATAAAATGATCTTCATGCCCGTGGTCCAACTGCATAAAGAAAGTGCGGAAGCTACCATCGACGGATACTTGGAACACATGAAACCGCAGGCTTTTGAACTGGTATTCAACAATGACAGTCCCGAGGTACAACGACTGATAAAAAAAGTACGTGACAGCGGTGCAAAGATTTTCATCAACTCCCTCTGGCCCGAACTCTGTGGCGGACACGATGATGACCGTGCCGTAGAACTGCATCAACCGGATGAAAGTTGGGGATGGATCATTGACCAGGGAGCAAAGCTGATTCAGACGGATCGTCCCGCCCTACTGCTTCAATACCTGAAAGAAAAGAAACTGCACGAATAAGAGGAAAAGCATGTTGAAACATATCATTGATTTTTACAAGGTGTCGGCTCCGGCACCTTGTAACGGGGATTTTTTGCCCGAACAGAAGCAACGGTTAAAACGATTGCAATGGTCTACCTTTCTGGCAGCAACCCTTGGATACAGCATGTACTATGTATGCCGGCTGAGCCTGAACGTCGTCAAAAAGCCGATTGTAGACGAAGGTATTTTCTCTGAAACGGAATTAGGTATTATAGGCTCTGTACTATTCTTCACGTATGCCATAGGCAAGTTCTCCAACGGTTTCCTTTGCGGACAGGAGCGACATCAACCGGTTTATGTCAACAGGTTTGTTGGTGACGGCATTGATAAATCTTTGCCTGGGTTTTACTAATTCATTCATATTGTTTGCCATCTTATGGGGTATCAGCGGTTGGTTTCAATCTATGGGAGCAGCATCCTGTGTAGTAGGGCTATCGCGTTGGTTTACGGATAAAGACCGAGGCTCGTTCTATGGTTTCTGGAGTGCCAGTCATAACATCGGAGAAGCGATGACATTTATCATTATCGCTTCCGTTGTGAGTGCATTGGGCTGGCGGTACGGATTTCTGGGTGCAGGGTTAGTGGGGTTGCTGGGTACATTGATAATCTGGCGTTTCTTTCACGACACACCACAGAGCAAAGGGCTTCCTCCGGTCAATGCCCCGAAAGAAAAGAAAGTGATGAGTGCATTGGAAACAACGGAATTCAACCGTGCCCAAAAAGCTGTACTGAGAAGTCCTGCCATCTGGATATTAGCATTGAGCAGTGCATTTATGTATATCAGTCGTTATGCGGTAAATAGCTGGGGGATTTTTTATCTGGAGGCACAGAAAGGTTACTCTACGCTGGATGCCAGTTTCATTATCTCTATCAGTTCGGTATGCGGCATTGTAGGAACCATGCTTTCCGGAGTAGTATCCGACAGGTTATTCAAAGGGCGTCGGAATGTTCCCGCACTGATATTCGGATTAACAAATACACTGGCTCTCTGCCTGTTTTTGTTGGTTCCCGGTGTTCACTTCTGGCTGGATGCTCTGGCAATGGTACTTTTCGGTATTGGCATCGGAGTACTGATTTGCTTTCTGGGTGGACTGATGGCTGTTGATATTGCTCCGCGCAATGCTTCGGGTGCAGCTTTGGGTGTGGTAGGAATTGCAAGTTACATCGGTGCGGGGTTACAGGATGTGATGAGCGGTGTATTGATAGAAGGGCAAAAGACTGTAGTAAACGGAACGGATGTGTATGATTTCACATATATCAATTGGTTCTGGATTGGGGCTGCACTGCTATCTACTTTGCTTGCGTTACTGGTGTGGAATGCGAAAGCGGATGCTGCTACAACAAATTAGGAAAGTAAGCCTTTAAAACATTTCAGCAACATACTCCTTTATCTCTAAAAGTGAAATAGAAAAATCCTGCATATACAGCGGCATGTATATGCAGGATTCCCGTATAATATACTTCATTTATGCAATTGCTTGATGAAAAAGTCTGTTCCTTGTTCGCAAGAAGTTAACTTTAAATGACATAACCCAATTTACTCAATCGTTTCAAACTACTGAAAGCGGTACTCGAAGACTCAATTCCCTGATTCCTGAGAAAAGACAAACTGGTAGGAGAACCAAGATTCATATTTAAACCTATCAGCACTTTTTGTCCGTGCGGTTAAAAGTTGCCCACAATCTTCAGTTTGTTTTTTCAATGAGTTCCTTTAGATCTGGCTATCTCACCTTTCTTCCTCTTCTTCCCCGCCATCGGATATTCCTTCTTCACCTCAAACGAATAGCTACCGGGAAGAAGCTTCAAGACTACCTGCCCGCTTCCTTCACCAATATATTCTATTCCCTTGCATTTTCGGATAAGTTTCTCCCCTTCGCGGACATCTCTCAACGATGCAGCCGGCAAATACAGCGTAGCCGTAGTATTTCCGGGCACCGTAAAAGCGTAATGGATCATGCCTCTTTCCTCTTTCCAACTACTCTCAATACGTCCGTACATCGAGTCATAATATCCCCGGGCATACTTCATCTTTCCGGTCGGATCGGGCATCGGCTTCAGAATGAACTGTTTGAAACCGGGATAAGCCTCATCACGTTGTATTCCTAAAGAATAATTGTACATCCAGCACCCACGGCACCAAAAAAGAATAATGATTGAAAGAGTTCATGCGATTGTTACCACCGAAACCATCCGTGTGAGTGTAAGAGTTCAGACGTTCCCAAATGGTAGTCGCCCCCTGTTCCACGGAGTAAAGCCACGAAGGATAATCTGTCTGTTGAAGCAGCCTGTAAGCCAGATCGTTCAGCCCGTAATCGGATAAAGCCTTACTGATCCATGCCGTACCGATGAAACCGGTCATAAGAGAGTAAGAAGGACACAGGCGGCCTCTATCAGTGGTATTCTCCCGTCTGACTGTCTCCGCAAGATTAGCAATCACCTTATTACGGTTCTCTTCATTAATAATGCCGAAAGCCAATGGAAGCACATACGAAGTCTGTATATCGACAGGTTGCCCCTTCTTGTCAGGGATGAAAGCGGAGAATATCGTTTTTCCGCTTTCCGGCTCTATATAGGTCTTATTGAAGAAATCCCTTCGGGCGGCATGCAAGTCGCGGAACCATGCGGCATCGGATGTCTTGCCCAAAGCCGCCGCCATCTTCGTCATCAATTCCAGGTCGTGGATGAAATAGGCTTCCCATACCAGGGACTTATCATTCTTCTCATCCTCCAATCCCAGCCAGTCGCACAGGTCACCCCATGAACGGGTCTGCACGATCAGGTTGGTTTCCGTCTCAATCGTTTGGTCAATGATATATTGAATATAACGCTTCATGGCTGTGTAGTGCTCGCTCAGCAGTGCGGTATCTCCGTATTGCTGGTAGCACTCCCAGGGAACCGTAATTCCGGCACTGCCCCACAGCATACCACCGAAACCACCACCCAGCGGGGCGATATCCGGGAAGCGCCCGTCCGTCCGCTGCACATCGCGCATGGCACGCATGTGACGGCGCAGGAACTGCGGTACATCCGCCAGATAAGTGGCAGTACGGGAGAAGACAGATATCCCCACTCCATCCCAAACGCTCATTGCGTTGCGGACAGTCCGTAGGAATGGAAAGGAAATTGCCGTAAGAAGACCAGGTGATATTCTTCCACAGCTGGTTCACCCGTGCATTGGAAGTTTCGTAGTGAGAAACCAGTTCGTGTATAGAGCTTAGCACTATCCCTTTCACGGATTCCACAGGCAAGGGTTTGTCAATACCCGTTATCTCTATAAAGCGGTAGCCATGATAGGTGAAATGGGGAGAGATGGTTTCCTGCCCGCCTTTAGCGATATAAATATCCTGAGCCATAGCGGCGCGGATATTCTCCAGCATAATCATGCCGATGTTTCCCTCGTATTCCGGCAAATCGGGATATTTCACTTCCGCAAAGCGCAGAGTGATTTCCGTTCCGGGCTGCATGCCCGACAAACTGATACGGGGGACTCCTACCATATTCTGCCCCATGTCGTACACAAACACGCCGGGGCGGACTTCTTCTACTGAAAGAGCCGTCAGTTCATTGATTTGTTTCACCGTCTGGCCGAATTGCCCGATAAGTTCAAAACCGGAATAATCGTTCACCCACGGCATATTCGGGTTTCCCGCCTTACTGATATGTCCTTCCAAAGCAACCTCATGAGCCGGTTTCAGGCAGATGCATCATAAGATGCCGTGCTCCATCCTTCCACTGCCGGTTCTCTTAAAGCGTCATACACTTCGCCCTGAAAGAAACTTCCGTAAGCGACGGGGCCTTTGCCGAAATACTGCCAGGACAAAGGATCGGTCACCACAACATTGGTCCGACCGTCCGCATACGTGATAACCAGCTTTGCCAATAAAGACTGGCGGTCACCGAAGAAGTTCCAGTTATCTCCCGTAAAAGTAGCGCCACCGCTCCACCAGCCTTCTGCCAGCAAAGCACCCAGGCATTTCTGCCGGAATGGACGTACTTTGTCACATCAAACGTCTGGTACAGATGAGTTTTGTTATACTGGGTAACTCGGGATTAAAATAATCATCCCTACACGCTTACCATTGAGATAGACCTCATAAATGCCACGTGAAGTAACATACAGGCGGGCTTTTTACAATCTCCGCATCGGGAGAAAGAAGACCGTACGAAGCATCGGTGCGGAGCTTCCTTCGGGAGTGAATATAGTAAGAACACCGGAAGTGCCGCCGACTATCCGGCTATTTCCTTCCCGGCAAGTAGCAATCACGTTCGAAGGGCTTCTGAAGTTGGCAATCTCCATTTCCGGGAAAGTAGCGGATTGCCCGGCGGGAACATCAAAGCCGATGTCGCCAACTACCGGGAAAGCGATGAAATCACCTCCCTGCCCCAGCGGATTCAGATTTATCCAACCAAGTTCTTCAGCATTATCCACGTAGAATCTTGTAAAACCCAGATCAGAAGTAAGGCTCACCGTATGCCGGTCATACTTATTACTTTCATTAATCAATGTCAGGGGGATGGGAAAGCTCTTGAAAGGAACATCTTTCCGATCATCCGGGTGGTACCCTACACGATATACATTCAACATCGCCTCTTTACCCGAAGCAAGCGAATCCAAGTCCAGTTCTATTTTTATGTAAGACTCATCTTTCCCGTTCTGCAACTGATACAAGTTCTTATTCTTATCCATCAGACGTTTATCATTCGCTCCGTAGACAAAGCCTGCACGGGTACTTTTTGTCTCCTTATCCAACCGGAGTGCAACGTTCAGTCTGAACACCGGAAGATAGTGGGAATAGAGCACCATGTCTTCATCTCCGCCACCTATCCACTTCGCATCACTCCATCCCTCATACGGATTGGTTTTACTCATCAGTCCCGTTTCAAACCAGGAGGTCGAGGAAGATTGCTCACCCTTCTGGTTCCATACGTTTACCGTCCAGAAATAGCAGGTAGTGGGTTGCAGGGGAGCACCGGCATATTCAATGTTCAGCGACAGGTCACTCGACACTCTTCCGCTGTCCCATACCGTTTGTCCAGCTTCGTCAGTCACCGTTATCTGATAGGCTTTCTGCGAATACCCCCTTTCGGCATTCTGCATTACCATCTGCCAACTGAAGCGGGGCTTTTCCACATCTATACCCAATGGCATTTCAGCATATTCCACTTTGAGCTTTCAATAGATACAGCATGTTCCGTAGCCGCATACAACAGAGCAGGGCCACAGATTCCCAAAAGAAGAAGAGCCAAAATACGAAATAGGTAATTTTTCATATAGACTGTATTTATTAGATATATAGTTGCTGATGAAATTATTTCAAGACGAGTATGGTAATGAACTTACCCATCACAGATTTATAATATGCAAATATAGCGTTTAATATGCAAATATGAAATCATAGCATTGTGACATTTTGCATTCCTAAGCCATCGAGAATCATTTCTTTAGCCCCGAAGCACAGGTACATCGGAAATATACAAAAGAAAATTCGCATCTGCTTAACTAATAGAATGATATAAAAATACGGACAATCCTGTTATGTTGAAAGTAGGTCCGTTTTGCCCGGAATAGATGCTCCGTTTCAGAAGAATAGATGTTCCGTTCAACAAGAATGCATGTTCCGCTCGTCCGGAATGCTTGTTATACTCAACAAGAATACTTGTTCCGTTCATCCGGAATACCTGTATGATCTGTTCAAAACCTATACTCATTGCATAAAGCTTGCATAAGGATAAGAAATCATGCAAATCTGCCGCATGTATATGCATTCCATTCTGCGGTACAATCCTATTTCAGGCTTTCAGCAAACGGCATAAGTCAAAAAAAAGGCGCTTTTGATGACGTATTGCATCAAAAGCGCCTCTATACTTATCATTTCGCCTTCACTCTCAATATAGTATATGAGAATGGCGGGAAGGTATAATCGAAGCTCTTTCCAAAGCCTTTGTATTCGCTTTCCTTCGGAGAGATCTTCATTGGTTCTTCAAACGAGTTCTCATCCATGTCACTGGCTGCGGACAGAGAAATCACTTTACCGGTCTTCTCCACGCTATCCACTCCATCCAGTTTGATCCGTAACGGATAGGACTGAGCCTCTGAGTTCACCACTTTCACGATCACCTCACCGGTTGCCTCATCATAACCGGAAGAGAAGAACTGAAGCGGAGTCGTCTCCGGGGCATGGGCCAATATCAGTTTGCCATCCATGAAGAGTTCGCTCTTCTGAGGAGTAACCACCAGTTTCGCGTCGTACCATTTATCGGTTTCGAGACTGTGAGATACCCGGTCGCCTGCCACACCGGAAGTGCGTCCACCTATAACTCCTTCTACAGCCGTCGTACCATTGTTCCATCCGGCAACGTTATATACAAAACCTTTGTTACTGTCCTCCGACAAGCCGAAATAGAGGAAGAAACCTTCGTTACCGCCTTCTTTGCGAACCTTGAACTCCAGTGTAAACTGGTTGCCATTGAAGCCATCAACAATGTATTTCGCCGGTTCTCTCAGAGATGTTTGCTTCAACAGACCGTTATCCAGACTCCATTCGCCTTCTTTCTTCACCGCCTTGTTAAGATCAAGATCAATGGGCGCTCCATCTGCTCCGGTCAGTTTCACATCCTTGAATTCAACTTGTGTATGCCAAGAGCCGAAGCCGAAACGTCCTTCATTATAATCGGCTATCCGTGGAGTGCTCATAGTCATATTACTCTTCACATTGTACGTCGGACGGTTTTCAGCCGCCATCTGTTGTACATAATAAGAACTGCGTCCAAGTACCTGGTCCGTATCCAGCCAAATGAGGTTGACAGCCCACGAACGGTCGTTCCGGTTCTCCAGAAGCGGGGCATACGAAGTCATCTTCACCAGGTCGCCGTTGCGCTCCATACCGGAGATAAAGGCGGCTTCCGAGAGGGCGGCACGCATGTTTCCACCGCCTACATTGGCGTTACAAGCATATTCACCTACATAGACATCGTATTTTCCACGCGGATGGTTATCAAAGATAGTCGTGTTCTGGAAGAAGAATTCCGGATTCACGTACCAGTGCGGGTCAATCATATCCGTTTTGGCAATCTTACCAGGCGTTCCACCCAAACCGTGATTGGAAATCAGGATCAACTCGGATATTTCGCTTTGATAGCTGTATAGAAGATATCGAAACGCTTGTCATACTCATCGCCCCAGTTCTCATTACCAATCTCTACGTATTGCAACGGGAAAGGTTCGGGATGGCCCTGTTCGGCACGCTTGGCACCCCATTCGGTAGTCACGTCGCCGATGGCATACTCTATGGCATCCATGCAATCGTCCAGATAGTAAGCTATCTTGCTCTCCGGTGAAGCGTCTCCCATGCGATACTGGCAACCCAGACCGACGTTGCAGACGAACATTGCCTTTGCATCGATATCTTCGCAGAACTGCAACATTTCATAATATCCGAAACCATACGAGCAACGGTAGCCCAGGTACTGTATTCTCCCGACCGTGCGGCAGGATCGCCCAGAGACTTCTTCCATTCGAAACGGTTCTCCAACGAGATACCTTCTACCACACAGCCCACCGGGCCAGCGTACAAAGGCGGGGTGCAATCCCTCCAAGATTTCAGCTACATCTTTCCGCAGTCCATTCGGACGGTCGTGGAAAGTTTTTTCGGGGGAAGAGAGAAACATAATCTACATAGACTGTACCCGGAGCATCAAATTCCAAAGCAAGCTTTCCTTTGGCAGAAGTTGCCGTAGGTTGCATTGCCAGCTCAGGTCGTTCCATTGTCCGGCAGCAGTTATATCAACAGGAGCGGAAGCCAGCACTTCGCCTTGCTCGGACAGCAACAGGGCAGTCACTTTTCCCTTGTAATCGGAAGCAGGGCGGATAATGGTACGCAACTGATAAGAGTTGTCTTTCACCAGATTCATCCCCAGTATCCTTTGTTTATCAGACGAACAGGAGTTGAAGCATTTTTAATGGTTACCTTCAGATTGTTCGGAGCCGTGGAGAACTTGGGTTGTTCCTTGGTCAGTTTCATTTCCGCAGCATCCTTTGTGCTCAGAGTCCAGCCCGCACCGGTTCGGTAGTCCAGCGGAAACTTCCTTCTCTCACTTCACCCGAAATGTGATTGCACACTTTCTTCGGATGCAGCACATCGCCCTCGGCATAGTAACCTTCGGGCATTTCCAGTTCCTCGAAACTACGGTTCTTCACCAGTTCGGCATACAAGCCGCCGTCGCCCGCATGGTTAATCTCTTCGAAGAAGATGCCATACATGGATGACGCTACTTCAGCACCTTTCTCTTGTAGGTTGATTACAAGTTCTTCCTTCGGCGCAGCGTCCTTGCAGGAACTCAACAAAAGGGCAACTGCGGCGAAGGGTAAAAAAATCTTTTTCATAAGCCTGTTTATTTATCGGTATTAGATATATATAATGTTCCACATGCAAAAATAAACTATATCTTCCAAGAACAGGGTATATAAAAGTATCAAATAGGTGGACATTTCAGTTCATAATCGCAATTCTCAGCTAATTTCGGGACTGATAACTAAAGTTTTATTACGCATCAGTTTCCGGAAACAAATGTTGTCACCGAACGGGCAGGGATCACCGCTACCTTTTTATTCTTCAACTTTCCAACAGGCAAAGGTCTTCTCCGGCTACATCCGACGTACGATAACCTTGCCATGACTTCACCTTCGGATCGTTTACATCGACAGTGAACTTCTGTTCCCGGTCGGCATAGTTGATGACGACCATCGCCCACTGTCCGTTGGTATTCCGATAGGCAGAACACATCAATCCCTGCTGATCGGTATCGCCATCCCGGATAGCTTTACCTTCTTTATCAGTAGTTTCAACAGACATACGTACAGCACCCGGACGTATGAAGCGGCTGTAGTTCCCCAATATCCACATCAGCTTGGAGTCTTCCACCCTACCGTCTTGTAAATCGGGGTCTGTATACTCACGGATCAGTCCGTCTTTGTAATCACCGCCAATGGCACGCCACCATTGCCAGCTGCGAGCGCCTGCATAAACAATGTCGTGGTGAATGATACGCGCCACATTAAGTGCGGTCTTCATGGTTCGGTCAAATCCATGTCCACCGCCGATTTCCTCGTCATTACCCATAATGCAGGTTTCGGACTGCCAGAAGTCCACACCGTATGTATCCAACGTATTCCGCAAGCGGAGGCGATAATCACGCAACATGTTCAGCGGGTAGTAGTCCAGTAGCTATGTCCTGAAATAAGAGGGAGCACATTCGGGGTATCGCCCAGATAAGTATCCACACTATCGGGGCAGAAGAAAGATTGTATCTCATATCCGCGTTCATGGTCAGTCATATGGGTAGCGAACATACAGCGGTAATCTGATGCTTCACAAATGGTGATTCCCGTATGGATACCTTCCTTTACGAACTCTTTACTGATAAGACGTACGGCGGGCTATCTCTTTCTTTGTAGCCGGAGTACCTTCCTGCTTCGGACCGATCCAGTTCAGTGTCCATCCGGTTCATTGAAGGGAGAAAGATAATCGAACTTGATGCCATCTTTCTTTTCAACTCCCTTTATCACGTTTGCCAGGAAGCGGGCAAAAGTCTTCATAGTGTTCATCCTTCAGATTCAGTGTACCATCGCGTCCGGTATTAGTGGCAAGTCCGTTTTGAGTGAAATAAACGGGAGGGGAATTCAGGAAAGCGAGGAATTTATTGACTCCGCGTTCCTTCGCCAACCGAAGGAAGTTACGTTGACCTTCCTGTTTATCCCAGTTATAACTCCCGTCCGGCTGCAAGAAACATTCGGTACGCATCCAAGGAGAACCAATCTGGCTGGCGTCGCCCTGCTCCGTACTCCCTGCACCCAGATTGAACCGCCACAGGGAAAGACCGATACCTTTGGGCTTCCCGTTCGCGTCATTTTCAGTACTGAATAACCAGTCGGCTATCTGTTTTTGTTTCTCTTCGGGCCATTTTCCCAAAACATGCATACTCCAGGCATCCGAAGCACCGAAATGTTCCATCACCTGCAAGGGTTGTCCGGTAACAATCCTGTAATTTATGTCCGCACGCTGTGCACACGAAGCACATACTACTGTAAAGACCAGTAATAACACTTTATATCTCATCCTTTTCTATTTTACTAAATAAAAAAGAGATAGTTCGTCTTTCTCTCTTTCGAGGGAAAAGAGTCCCTATCTCTCTTTCACTATTGTTACAAATCAGTTATTGCAATCTGCTTATTCCAAAGCATAAGCATATATTTCGGACAAAGAAGCATTGGTACTCTATAACTCTCTTCGATGGATACCTTGAAGTAACGTCCCTTCGTCGGAGTAACGCCGAACACCTGTCTATCAAGTATTTTCTCCATAGAGAATCGTCCTACTTCTGTCCAGTTCTCCTTGTCAGAGCTTACATAGAACTTACCAGACTTGGTGTCCGTATAGCTTTCATTCTGCCTTTGCATCAAAGCAAACTGGGTGAAAGTATGTTCTGTTTTTGTATCTACGATTATTTCAGACGGGAAGCTAACCTAGTTTCCTGTCTGCCATGTTGAGTGCCAGTAAGTCGCAAGATTATCATCCAATGCACATCCGGCTTTACCGCTTGCACCTTCACCTGTCAGTTCTTCGGTATTGGCTTCTGCCGTCCAGCCTGCGCGATCCAGTTTATGTCCCATCACACGGAAAGCCAACGGAGATACCACCTTCGCCGCAGAAATCTCAAATTGAGAAACTTCTGCAATCTTAACGGGCAGCATATAATCACCCGGTACCAATTGGTCACCATTTATCGTGACTTCCAGTTCCATATTCGTAGTGCCATTGGGAAGGGTTACCATCTCCGGAACAGTATAAGTTCCTTCAGGCAGAACCTTGAAGTTAGTTCCATTGTCTGCATTGTACTCGGCAATATATTCCTTATCAACTACAAATTTACACTCCAAATCCCATTTATTATCTGTATCAAGACCGAATTTTACTTTCTCCGTAAATGTAGAGACAGAACCATAATCCAACAGTTTCACTTCTACATCCGAATTGGCAAAGCCAATGGCAGGCGTAATCACTCCTGTCAGTTTCAGGAACAATTCATTCTTTTCGGCATTGATGGAGTCTGTTTCACTGGTAACCTGTAAAGGTAATACCCATACAGCTTCCGGATCAGTTTCCATGAATGCTTTTTACACTCTGAGGTTTCAGGAAGATATTTACCAGTTTATACCGGTCGGCAGATGAAAAGTCCAACGTGGTTGCATCGAGCGAATAACAGTTCTCACCTATCAGCTTATAATTCGTTCCTTCCGGTTCGCTATATTCCTCGTCAAGTTCCGCTTGTGTCAGCACACTGACTTTTGACACTGGCAGTCAGACTGGGATCACCCCGGATTTAACTACGGAAAGAGTATACTTATTATCTTCATCCGTATCATACAACGTAAGATCCTGCTTACCGCTATTATTCACATACAGTATTTTATGGTACTCTTCCGGTACCAGTTGGTCCAAATCATATTTTGATTCGCTGCAGGCACCCAGTAGCACCAGGCCGCCCATCAACAATATTGTTCTTATTTTCATAAAGCTTTGTTATTAGAGATTGATTAATATCCGGGGGCCTGTACTAACTGAGGGTTACTGTAAAGCTCATCCATGTCACTTCTTGACCAAACGGGCATCAGATACAGTTTGTCATCCCACTTGAACGGTTGGTTAACCAAGGTAGGTTTGTTGAATTCCTCAAAACTCGGATTCACACGAAGACCATCCAGACCGTAGCGCATACCGGCTTTCAACATCTGAGGAGCAATTGCCCAACGACGCAGGTCATAGTAACGGTGTCCCTCTTCAAAGAGTTCAATGAACCGTTCGTTGCGCACCCAATCAGTCAGAGTCATGTTGCCTGTTACATCACTTCCAGTCAGTTCGGAAATACCGGCACGACGACGAATCTCATTCAGATTGGCAAGGGCTTCACCTTCATTATCCAACGCTGCATAGCACTCTGCCAGATTCAGGTAAAGTTCGGCCATACGAATCAACGGACGACGGGGAGCTGTGTGCTGACGGGTACCATCGGCGCCAAAATAGATGTTGGGATCGATGAACTTCTTCGACAGATAACCGCTTCCAGCACAGTTACGGGTATTACTTGTGTTATATCCGTTTGTATTGGTATTTTTCAGGTTAATCCACAACGGATTGCCATTATTAATCTTCGAGCTGTATTGAGTGCCGTCAAATACAATCCATGCATAGAAACGGGCTTCACGCTTAGCGTGCATCTTGATAATGTCATTCTTCACATCTTCACCGTCCAGATTATTGGTTGCCAGAGCAGGGCTTTGAGCGCCTTCATAGAAACGGGTATACCATTCTTCCTCAGGATAGAAATTGGGGTCCTGTGCCGGCAACTTACCGTTCTCAGTATAGAAATGCTGTACAGAATACAACGTCGGTGCCATAGCTGCCCAACCTCCTACATAAACTCCATTACTTCTCTTCACCACTTTGTTTGGCAAACGACAGTCCGTACCTTCTCCACCATTCTGGGCATCCAGTTCAATACGTTGTGCCCAAATCAGCTCCTTTGTTATTATCGCCTTCGTTGGCAGTAACCATATATTGGAACATACGTACACGTTCTTTAAACTCACGGTTTTCCTCAGTGTCTTCTTCACGTCCCGGGATGAAAGGAAGAGCTATTCCGTCACGGTCAGCTTTCTTGTTTGCCGTTTCAATGTCAAAGAGTTGATAACCGGCTTCCTTGGCAGCAGTCAAGGCTTCCTGACAAGCAGTAAGGGCACGTGTCCATTTCTCGCGGTCGTAGCTGGAACTTACCAGTTCGTTACCATAACCGTCTGTCTCATAATTTTATTCTTCCATTCCGGATTGGGGAACGAACCGTTCCACAACGGAGAAGCGGCATACAATAATATACGGGCTTTCAAAGCCTTAGCCATAGTAGAAGTAGCACGACCCAATTCATTGTTAGGACGTGTTGCAGGAAGCGCACGGGCTGCATCATCCAGCTTGCCCACGATAAAATTCACACAGTAGTCGAAGTGTGAGCGTCCGGGAAGGTCTGAACTGGTAACATTCGGGTCCACTTTCTCAGGAATAATAGGACAAGGACCGAAAGCCTGAAGCACACGGAAATGATAATAAGCCTCCAGAAATAACATTCACCTTTGTACTCTTCCTTATCTTCTGCCGTAACTCCCACCGGTTGCAAGTCATCAATCAGGCTCAGGAAATGGTGTACATACCCCAACCAGTTATAACTGGGAATCCAGATATTCATATCATCACCTCCCCAACTGTTGGAATATGCCGGAGAAATAGTTCCCCACGCCACTTGTTGCTGCCAGTTCGAGTAAGCATAAGGCTGAATAATTTCATCAGCTGACTGCTCAAAAGCATGATAATGATAAGGAGTAGAACGCGGAGTACCGCCATAGCAAGTATACAAGAAAGACAATGTAGCTTCTTCATCTTTCATGGTGTCTTTTAAAATCAGCCTGTGCAGGCGGAATGACATCCAGATAATTGCATGATACCAGCAACAGGAAGCTATCAATACCTGCGCCATTCGGGATATTTTATATGTTAGTTTCATACTTCAATAATGTATTAGATTGTTTCTTAGAATGTAAATTGAACGCCCAGATTGAACGTGCGTGACAACGGATAAGCATTCCATGCCAGTTCAGGATCCCACAATTTGAAGGGGCTGAATACCGCCAGATTATCGCCACTGAGATAGATACGGCAATAAGGCAAGCGATAGCCGATTTCCAACGTCTTGAAGCGGAGGAAGTTTCCATTGCGCAGCCAGAATGTACTGGGCTGAATGTTATTGGTTACATCGGCTTTGGTCAAACCCAAACGGGGATATGCCGCATTCGGATTCGGATTGTCTACTGACCAATGGTCATCTGCAATCCACTGCATCAGATTCCGGGCCAGTGTTTCACCTTCCTCACCATCTCCACCGCCAGAAAGGAAGGGAGCGATTCCACTATTAATCATAGTCTTACGTTTAGCAGAACCATTGAAGAACACACCTAAGTCAAAGTTCTTATAGACAATATTCAAACCGAAGCCATACTGGATACGGGGATGCCAGTCATAAGATGAAATCATCACCTGGTCTTCAGTAGTAATCTGTCCGTCACCGTTTATATCACGGTATTTGATATCACCCGGCATGATGTTGGCACCCAGTTGTGATTGGTCCGGCGAATTGGCAATTTCTTCTTCGCTTGTGAACAATCCTCGGCAATATAACCTTTAACAGTATTCAACGGTTTGCCGGTATTGGTTTGCCAAACATACGGATAACTGGGTTCATCCACATATTTATATTCATTCTGGTTGTAGGTAAAGTTACCGCGAAGATCTAACGTCAGGTCTTTTCCAAACTGTTTCGTCCAGTTCAGGCTTAACTCGAAACCTTGGTTTTCTACTTCACCAATATTACTCCAGGGTTTTGATCCCCAATATCCCAACATAGAAGGCCAGGAAGCACGTGACATCAGGATGCGCTCACGTTTGTCATGGAAATAGTCAAATGTAATATTCAGTTGGTTAAACAACATCATGTCGAAACCGATATCGAACTTCTTCACATGTTCCCAACCTGCATCCTGCACCGCTAATACATAGAATCCGGGGCCTTTCTTGCTGATTTCACTCGTAGGAAGTCCGGTCCAGAAGTTGTGTGCTGAGCCAATACCAATATTATTCTGATAGAGGAAGTGTGGAGCTCCACTGGCAAAGGCATCACTACCTACCAAACCGTAAGAACCTCTGATCTTGAAGTGATTGATATACTTGCTTATCGGCTCCCAGAACTTTTCAGAACTTGCTACCCAACCTGCTGACACAGCCGGGAAGAACTCAAAACGATGACCGGCAGCCAAGCGTTCGGAACCATTATAGCCAAAGTTGAATTCAACCAGATATTTACTGGCGTAATCGTAAGTCACACGTCCGGAGTAACCTTGATTACGGTTCGGCAATACATCACTACGATATTCACGCATCATATACATTGCCATTGCTGTCAGGTTGTGATCACCGAAACTACGTTTCCAGTCCAGACGGGCATCGAAGTAGAAAGTCTGGTCCGAATTACGACTAATGCCGGATTGGCTCAGGAACTGATCTCCGGTCTGCAACAACTGATAATCATATTCGCCGGTTTCAGGATTATAGGAACCATCTTTCACCTTATATATATTAGACTTGATACTACGGGTATATGAAGTTTCCGACCAGTTTTTAAAATTCACCAGTGCTTTCAGGCTCAATCCTTTGGTAATAACACTCAAGTCCTGATTCAAAGCCAATGAAGTATTCAGGGTATTGAAGTTTACTTCCTTGAAAGAACTCATCATATATTCATACGGATTGGTTCCCAAAACGCCCGGTTTAATCTCTGCACCGCCAAAGCGAATGAAACCGTCGTCCCCATCCTGCTGTGGAAAATAAGCGGGGAATTCCACCGGATTGGTACGCATAACCCTCTTGTACAAGTCATTGCCTATATTATAGTTAGGACCTTGCATATTACCGATCTGTGCCATCATGCGCAAATCAATGGTAGTGGTATTGGTCAGTTTATAGGAGATGTTGTTCTGAAAATTATATTGCCACTGGTTAATATTGGGATTATAGAAGTAGTCCGGTGCATCGAGGAGACCTGTATCATGGTTAGCCTGGAGACTCATATAGTAAGTTACACGCGAACCACCACCCGATACATTCACATTGGCACGTTGGTTATAATTCCCCGAACGGAATATCTGATCGAACCAGTCTACATCGGGATATGCATAAGGGTTAGTACCCAATTCCGTATTCAGAATCTGGTCTTCACTATACTTGGGAGAAGGATCGAGTCAAACTTCTGGCCTGTTCCGCTTCATTGTAAGCCCGCATATAGGTAGCACCATCAGCAAATTTCGGCACATTTGTCGGACGGAAGTAAGAAGCTTCCAATGAAACATTGATAGTAGCTTTCGTATTCTCCTGCCCCTTCTTGGTGGTTACCAGCATTACACCGTTTGCACCGCGGTTACCGTAGATAGCAGTTGCCGAAGCGTCTTTCAATAAAGAAAAGCTTTCGATGGATTCTGCCGGGATACGGTTCAGGTCGGCAGATGAAATTTCGATGCCATCCAACAAAATCAACGGAGTAGCCACACCACCGAACGTGTTGATACCGCGGATATAAAATTCGGAAGTAGAACCAGGTTCACCACTGTTCACCATGGATACCACACCGGCAAGTTTTCCGGCAAGTGAACTGGTCAATGAAGAGGAAGGTGCTTTTAATGTAGCTCCCTTCACTGTAGCAATGGCACCTGTCACAGATACTTTCTTCTGTGTACCCTGACCTACAATCACTACTTCATCCAACATTTCATTGTCCGATGCAAGCTTCACGGTCATTACACCCAAGTCACCTACCATCAGTGTCTGTGTTTTGTAGCCGATATAAGAGAATATCAGCTCTGTTTTGCTGGTTACAGAAATCTGGAACTTACCATCAATGTCGGTAATGGTACCTCCATCTTCACCTTGCACTTTCACATTTACACCAATCAAAGTCTCTCCGGTAGAGGAGTCAACTACAGTTCCTACCAAAGTACGTTTCTGCGGTGTTGTACTTTGAGTCGTTATTTGCACTGAAGAATTATCCGATTCCGCAAAGGCAGAAGAGGGATAATTGCAAATAAAACCAGTGCAAACGAGCAGGCCGGCAAGGACTCTCCGATTGTTTCTTACTAATACTGATTTCATCATCTTACTAGATTAAAGTTAAAAAATTAAGTTAGCTTCTTTTATTATCTTTTCTGATATTTATCTTGTTTTATAGCACCTATATATAATAATATCTGCGGCAGAAAAATCGCATAAACCCTGCAAAGATAACATACAAGAAAATGTATACCTAAGTACTTATGCAGGTTTATGCCAGTTTCTTCGCAAAACTTATCTTACTATCGCTTTTTAGTAGGTTGTTATTACTATGGAAGCATCTTCCAACCCTTTTGCAGAGACTTTCACCTGTATGTCGCCTTTTTCTCCATCAGGCTGAACAATGGCAATAGCCTTTCCCCGGAATGTATTGGGAGTAAGTGAACGGAAACTTTCCATATCGGCATAGGCTGCATTTCCACCTGCTATGACAGTTCCTTTGCCCGTACATTCGATTTTGACAGGCAGAGAAGTTTCGGGAACTACGTTTCCATTTTTGTCCACCAGCTCAATCTTGACGTAGGAAAGATCGTTCTTGCAAGCCTTTATTTTACTGCGGTCGGCAATCAAACGGATAGCCGCAGGTTCTCCGGCAGTCTTTAATACGAATTCCTCCTTACCTTTTGAGTTCACCGCTTTCAAAGTTCCCGGTTCATAGGGCACATCGAAGGTAGCTGTATAGTTCTCTTTACCCGTTTCTTTTTCTCCGATAAGCTTGTCGTTCAGATAGAGTTTCACTTTCGGAGAACGGCTGTATACGTTTACTTTCATCACTTTTCCTTCGCAACCCGTCCAATTCCAACTCACCAACTCATTGGGCCAGCCCCAACCGTTCACCACTTCTTTCTTGCCTTCGGGAACAGGGGCATGGACTGCCATAGTAATGGGACGCTCGCGCCACAACACATCACGATAATAAGATTGAGGCTTCTTGTCGCCACAAAGGTCAATATCACCGCACCAACCATTATACCAAGGCCAACCCATAAACTGCGTATCATGCTCGCCCTCTTTCAGATATAAGGCATGAGCTAATCCAGCCTCACCCAGATAGTCAATAGCGGTCCACACGAAATCACCTATTACATAAGGATGCTTTTCTACCAAGTTCCAGTTCTGGGCAGCTTCTTTCGGATAAGACTCACTACCATAGATCACGCGATCGGGATAGGCAGCATGATCGCTCTCATATTTCCACCAGATATAATTGTAGCCTGCTACATCCAAATTCCTGAAAATCCGGTAGGAATCTTTGTCCCAACTAAACTGGCGTCTGTCCCAGAAGTCATTGGAACCGATGGTTGTGAAACGGGATGTATCATACTTGCGGATGGTATTCACCAGTCTTTTGAAATCAAGTCTCCCTCAGGTTCATCAGCACGTTGCTCCACCTCGTTACCGATACTCCACATAATGATAGAGGGATGATTCCGGTCACGGCGGACAGACGCAGCCAAATCCCAGTCGCTCCATTCATCAAAGAACTGATGATAGTCCTGCTCGCGTTTAGCTTTCTGCCATTGGTCGAAGGTTTCATGAATCACCAGCATACCCAATCTGTCGCAAGCATCAAGGAAATGCTCGGACACTTGATTGTGGGCACATCTGACGGCATTGTAGCCGTTAGCTTTTCATCAGTTCCACTTTCCGTTCTTCGGCACGGTCGATGGCGGCGGCTCCCAAAAGTCCGTTATCGTGATGTACGCAACCCCTTTCAGCTTCATCGACTTACCATTCAGCAGAAAGCCTTTCTCAGCAGAAAAAGAAAGGGTGCGGATACCAAAAGGAACAGATATCTTATCATACTCCTTTCCGTCTGAGAAAGGGATACTTCCGCTGTATAAAGCACAGGGGTATCTACTGACCATAACTCGGGCTTTTTAAGAGAGAAAGATGTTGCCACCGGCGTTCCTTCAGAGAGTATCACGTCCTGTGAAGTAGAAAACACTTCGTTTCCAGCAGGCGAATATATTTTAATACCTATTTTACCTGATTGATTGTGCAGGCCCTCGTTATGTACAATAGTAGAGAACTGAATCACAGCTTCCTTCTTCTGAAGTTCGGAAGCGTTGACGAAAGTATCCCATTTATCCAGATAGAGTTTATTTGTTTTGATCAGCCATACATGGCGGAAGATACCCGAACCGGCATACCAGCGACTGTTACGTCCGGCGTTCACCACTTTCATGGCAATCACGTTCGGAGTACCGGGAGCATTCAGATAAGGAGTGATGTCTACACGATAAGAGGTATATCCATAAACATTATAATTAGCTTTCTTACCATTGATCCATAGCTCGGACTGATTGTATACTCCTTCAAAATAGAGAACAATACGTTTATCGGCATCGCTTCCTGCAAGAGTGAGTTCTTTTCTGTACCAACCTTCACCACCAACTGTCTGTCCCGTATCGATGTCACCTTCGCTCATGCGAGAAAGGACCGGTAGTAATGCCTTGTTTTTGAAAAGACAATGGTTCAACGCTCCAGTCATGGGGAAGATCAAGAACTCTCCAATGACTATCATTATATTCCGGTTGTTCGGCATTGGCTACGATGCCTAAATGAAATTTCCAGTTACTGTCAAAAAGAGTCTTCCGGTCGGATGCATGAAGCACAGCGTCCGGCAATAATGTGAATAACATCACACAAGAAAGAAGTAATTTGCTTACTGTTCTCATAATACTAATATGATCTAAGTTTAATTATCCAAGGGCAAAGCAAGTGATATTTAATTAGAAGATAGGCACAAAAACAGGTTATCGAAGGGGCAAAATCCTTTCATGAAACGTTTTATACCCTGATGAAAGGATTTTATACCCTACTTATTAATGCCTCACTGCAAACTTACGTGTAACTGACCGGTTGTTATCAACAAGCCTCAACAGATATAGACCGGTAGGGAGTCCGGATACATCCAGCGTAGTAACACCGGAACCAGCCGTCTCATGAGAAAGTACCGGAACTCCCTGCATATTATAAATACTGAGAGATACTCTACCCGATGAATGGGCAGGTGTATAAGTAACCTGTAGTTTCTGATCGGCAGGTAAAGGGCCGATAAACAATTCATCATCGGAAATCTGCGGAGTAATGATACCTACCGATCCCCCTGGGCTACTTTCTTTATATCCTCTGCTGATAACTCATAATTATAAACTCTGAAATCATCGATACTTCCTTTAAACATCGGATCAGCTACAAACTGACTACGACCGATATAGTTCAGACAGGGACGGATATCCATCGGACGGATAGTAATATCCCCGATGAAACAGCCAGTTCTCCATTCACATAAATCCGTACCTCCGCATCTCCGATAGTCAATGCCAGATGTACCCAATTGTCAATGCGTATGGGAGAGGGTAAGGCGGTTTCGTGGCCTGTTCTTCCGCTCCGTTTTTCATTGCAAAGCGGAGTGACTGTATATTGGAACTATAAGTAAGGAACATATATTGATCTTCACCACTACCAAAGTCGAAGACACGTTGCCAGTCTGCACCACCATCCCACTTCACCCAAGTAGAAACAGTCAGATTCTGATGATTGGCAATATCCGTAGGTAATTGCAGAAATTCCGTTGAGCCGTTAAGTTGTACAGCTTTGTTTATTTTTCCATCGGTAAACATTGCTTTTTTCAAGGATGCACCATGATTCAAATTTTCCGTCTCGTCCAGTAAATCTCCATCAAAAGTATAATGTGCTACTAGGGCATGCACATCAGTAATAGTGGCAGTTACTTCTTGTGACTTCGGCGAACTGTTCAGACAATTATCATTGGCTTTCACCGTATAATAATAACTCTTACCCGCTAAGGCCTTATGATCGACAAAACTGGTTTCTTTTACATTACGCGCAATAATCTCGTAAGCTCCACCGGATGTTTCGGAACGTAGCACAGTGTATTCTGTAGCATCGGATTGCTTGTTCCACTTCAACAAAACGGATGCAGATTGCCCTTCCGTCGTCAGTCCGGTTGGAGTAGCTAAAGATTTAATTTCAATTTTAGAAGCCGGAGCAGGTATCAGACGCCATTGCAGCCGTTCATCATTACTTCCCTTTTTCGTACCTTGCTGCACATTGAAAGCTTCCTCTCCCTCTTCCAAATACAAGGCACTATGGCGACTGCGGATATAAAACCATCCATCCCCGCATATTCCAATGCCCATTGCTGATTGCTGCCATTACTGGCACCATAGATGGCGATATTCCCGCCGTCCTCCAACGACCAATTCCAGATGTCGAATGACATCCCATTTATGGGAGACGTAATACAGAAATAGCTGAAATCTCCACCGATACGGCTGGAAACCGGACGGACATACCAACGCTGATAAGCCTTGGAAGCGTCAAACTTTCCGGTCTTCACGTTGGTGCCCTCCGCCGTGTTGCCCTGGGTTATTTCAACTGCCCGCTGAGTACTCCGGTTTATCAGCACATACTGTCCGTCTATCACCGGCTGAATATCTTCTCCCAAGTAATATTGACCACCCGTTCGGCATTCCGCTGTTCATCGTCCTGATAAGAATTTCCTCCGGGCATCTCCAAGTAGAACTCACGCTGCGGACCATAACCATCATAGAACACATCCTTCTCTTTGGATACAAAACGATAAGTTGTCGTTTTAGCCTGACGTTCCGAAACGCCTCCAAAAGCCTGAACCTTACTGCCATCTTTAGACCGATAGACAGAAGCTGCCGTCCAATTAGGACGATGTTCAGTATATGCCAGTCGTTCTCCACCCCGGCTAATCTTGCAAAATTCACCACGGGCATACTCTGCACTTCCCCACCAGATACCGGTCTGCAACCCATACTCCAGACCCACCATCGCCTCCATCACGTTGTGCATCTCATCATTCATGGCCATTTTTCCATCCTTGCGAACCGTCTCGTAGAAAGCAGCGTAACCATTGAATTCACCGGCAAGCTGATGGGTATTTCCCTCATCAAGTTGTTCTTTGAGATAATTATACCAAGGCAGTGCTTCATCACAATTCAGAGTATTTCCCCACAAATCCGAATATTCTTGAAACGGGGATTCGCTCTCAACTCCACAGCAATTTTGTAGAAATCCTCCCGGGTACCTTGTCCTGTATAGGAGTAATCCGGTTCATTGAATGGAGCCACTGAAATCACCTCGTATCCTGCATCCTGAAAATAACGAGTATGCAAATCCATCATCTGAGCCCAAGCCCGGGCGTTACCTTTATAAGAATCGTCAATCTTGGGGTGATCGCTATTTATAGCTAACTTGGGTTTAGGAGAGACAAAGTCCAGTAAACCAAGTCGTGTTTGTATATGTTCTTTCTGATCAGCTCCCAAATCTCCATCCACAATGGGATCGGTGGGGCGAAAAGAAACGCGCACTATATCTACCGTTTCCATAAATCCCTGGCCACGGCGGATATTTCCCTCATCTTCCCAAGCCGTATCCAATCCCCATTCCACAGGGCGGACTACTCCTTGTTCACTAAGGCGGAAAGGTACAATGCGGTCAGCAGCTGGTTGTGCCGTTATCTGGTCACTTGCGGCATTTGTCTGGGCAGACAAAGAAGAGAATCCGGTGCCTAATGCTAATACAGTAAGTAATAGTACTGATTTGTTTCCGGATGATTTTCCATGACGGATACTGAGGTTCTTCATAACTATGCTTTGATTTAAGTTTGGGTATCTGACAACAAATCAACTCATATCTTATGAAAAAGGAGGTACAGAAATCATTTATAGAAGGGGAGAGATTCTGTCATGACCCGAATTTACCCCTTGATAACAGGATTTTACCCCTGTATGTAGCATCTATATACTAAAAATTAAGGGGTGTTTTTCTGAAGATATTCACTCGGCGTCACACCGAATTCATCCTTGAAGCACCGAGTGAAATATTTGGGACTGTTGAATCCTACAGCATACGCCACCTCGGATATAGTATGCGAGCGGTTGAACAACATCATACAGGCACGCTTCATCTTTATATTGCGTACAAAGTCCAAAGGTGTCAATCCGGTCATAGATTTTATTTTACGGTAAAGGGTAGACTTAGACATATTCTTCTCCGCAGCCAATTGTTCCAAGTCGAATTCAGACTCTTCCAAATGCTGTTCGATGCTATCTATAATGGATTGCAGGAACTGCTTATCCGCCGAGGGATAGGCCAGACTTTCCAGATCCAGGTTCTCCTCCTTACGAAAAGCCGCCTGACGCATCTTAAACGATCTGATAAGATTATCCACACGGGCAAAAAGTATCTTCAACTCAAAAGGCTTGGCTATATATCCGTCGGCGCCCGCTTCATAGCTGGCAACACGGTCCTCAATACCATTCTTAGCCGTAAGTATGATGACAGGTATATGATTGAAACGCAAATCACCCTTCATACGCGCACAAAGCTCCCAACCATTGATATCAGGCAACATCACATCACAAATGACGACATCCACCTCATTATTCTTCAACTTATCCGTGCCTGTTGCCCGTCTGCGGCTGTCAGTACAGTATATCGTTCCCTGAACATCTCTTTCATAACGAACAGCAATTCCGTATTGTCGTCAATCAACAAGATAGCCGGTTTATCCACCTCATCAGACGAGGCATAGTCTTCCATGGGCACATCATCCGTACCGGTCTGCAACACCATCGTCTCGTCAAGCAATTCATCCGGAGAGTAGCTTTCTTTGTCAACAGGCAGCTTTACAGTGAAACAGGAGCCTTGTCCTAAAACGCTTTCCACGGTGATAAGGCCATGATGCAAGGTTATCAAATCTTTCGTTAGCGAGAGACCGATTCCGTTCGACTCGATTCCCGGTTCTTCTTACTGTTATAGAAACGGATGAATATCTGTTCCAGTTCTTTCTCAGAGATACCAACGCCCTCATCTTCCACTTTCAACACCAATATCCGATGTTCCGCTTCATTCACTACTCGTACATCAACAGTAATACGCCTGTTCTCAGGAGTATACTTCATGGCATTGGACAGCAAATTATGCAATATCTTATCCAGCTTATCAAAATCCACATAACCATGTGCTTCCTCCGCTTCAAAACGAGTATCCAGCGTGATGTTCTTCTTCAATGCAAGCGGTTGGAAGTTTACCTGGCAGATGTTCAGGACAAACTCACGGATATCTCCTTCCGAAACGTTCAGTTTCAGTTTCCCCATCCATCTTGCGGAAATCAAGCACTTGCTGTATCAGTCGCTTCAACTTCTCCGCATTAGCCTTTGAGCATGACGGACTGTTGCCGCACGGCAGGAACCTTCTGATCCAGATAGTCCGATATGCAGGATATGACGGTAAGCGGGGTCAGCAACTCATGGGAAACATTGGTGAAGTAAGTCAGCTTGGTACGCGTCAGTTCTTCCTGCAATCTCACTTCACTCTTCAGTTTAATGCGACGCATATAAAGCCGAATTACCACATAGAAGCACAATCCGATGAGAATGACATAAACAAGATATGCAAACCAGGTTTCATAGAAGGCAGGCTCTTTCACAATGGTCAGCAATACTTCGCCTTCAGTCCACTTACCCCGCTCATATTCCAACTTCAAACGGAGTTTATACGTTCCCTTCGGCAGGTGGTTATAGAAGGCGGAATTTCTGTTGTTATCCGAATAGATCCAATAATGATCCACCCCCTCCAACTGATACGCTATGCGACATCCCGCATTCAGCGAATACAAAAGCGAAGAAAAGAAAATCTCAATATTCCGGTCATCCGGACCAAGGAAAATCTTATGTATCGTATTCTCTCCCGAGGCTTCCGCATTGCCGAAGAAGATACTTTTGTCTTCAACTTTGACATCTGTGATATGCAAGCTCGTGGGAGCCCAGTTCACCGCCGATGCATTACCGGGACGAATATGTATGAATCCGCGATGTCCGCCTACATATAGTCCGCCCCAACCATCCAGGCTGATAGCCTTATACCTGAAAACATCTACCATAATGTTATCATCAGCAGTAGAATAGTGCTGAAAAGTCTGCTGAATCAATATTATATTGAAGTACTTTCTTATTGGTGATAATCACACACTGTTCTTATCGGAAAGTAATCCTAATACCGTACAATCATCTATCTCATTATCCAGTGATACATTTTCAAACTTATGCATCGTTTCGTCAGACCGCAATATTCTTCCCAAAGTAGTGTTCAGCCACAACCGTCCTTTCCGGTCAATGCAGACACTGTTCACTTCTTCCTTTTCCAGAAGAGAAGAAATACTGTCTTTCAGTTCACAGGTAATCCGCCCGTCAGCACAACTCAGCCGATAGATTTTGCTCTCGTGAGACAACCCTAAAACTTCTCCCTTTACATCATTGAACAGAAGTCATTACCGGAACGTCACTACCCGAAACTACCAAGTCATCTTTATCAGGACGTTTCACATTTATATCCGTCCACTTGGATATCCACAGATTACCATCCTTATCCTCAACCAATCCTGTAACTCCGCCTATATTAATGTCTTCTTCTACCCTCACCTTCATGTTCCGTTGCGTCAGCCTCATCACATGCGGAGTCTGACTCAGGTTGACCCAGACACCGGGTTTATGAAGAGATCTGATAATGGTATTAACCTCACCTATGCCTGTACCGGCAAACATATCCCGTGAGAAATCGTACATACACAATTCATACCTGTCCTGCCTGAACCACATGGTGCTGTCGCTTCCCTGGCAAAGGTTCAAGACATTGGCATCCCATCCCATCTCTTCCTTCAATTGCGGAAGAAGATAATTGTCAATGTTCGAATTATCAAAAAAGATAGTGTACGCCATATCATACGAAGGCAACCACAGATTGCCCTCCCTGTCCTTACATATCCGGGTATACATCATGTGCGTATCAACCAGATGATTTATATCCACCTTTTCCAGTATTCCCGCATCCGTGTATTTAAACGCATGGAGCCCGGCATACGAAAGCATCCAGAGATAGCCAAACGTACCATCCTGCTCTATACTGAAAAGAATGGATTCAACACCGGTTTCTTTATTGTTCGAAGCAGCTATATTATGTTTCTTATAGTGTCCTCCTTTCTGTGCATTGGGAAAGAATTGCCACAAACCTTCCCCCATGTACCGATCCAGTAGTTACCGGAACTATCTTGATGCATAATATATGCGGTATGTCCGTTACCCAGTGGCGGATAACGGAAAAAATCGGTTTCGGGCTCATACCTGAATATACCCCGTGATCCCACTGCCCAAAGTTGCTTTTGCTGATCTACATAGATATTGCTAATAGCATATCCCTCCTGAATATTTCCAACTTCATACTCCTTTATAATATGCGCGGTAGAATCGCATCGGTATATCATTCCACCGGCGCTTACCCAAACATTCCCATCCTTGTCGACTGTTATAGCATCCACCACCTTATCCAGAGCCGTGCATCTGAGAAAGGAGTAATCCGACAGGTCTGCTTATTATACAGGTTCAGCCCTTTCCACGTACCGATCCATACATACAGATCATTGTCATTAATAGCAGTAATTCCATTGTCAGTCAGCAGATTCTGATTTTTATAGTCTGTACGGAATGTATTTAACTGATAGCCGTCATAGCGTGCCAGACCATTTGTGGTACCTATCCAGAAGTATCCTTCTCTATCCTGATGAATACTGAAAATCTCATTGGAAGAGAGTTGGTTGAAGAATGGAAATTGTCTGGAGAACATGTGCTGTGCGCTTACGGACAGTTCTCCAATAAACAGAAGTATAAAAAGGACAGGTACTTCATAGCATTATGACTGGTTGTGGGAACAAAGATATGAAAAAATATCATTCCAAGGGATGGCTTATGTTAATAAATGATAGACCCCACCCACCAATGCCCGCACCACGCCCTTCATTTCCAGTTCAAAAAGCAGAGCTGTCATACGATTCACCGGAATATCGGATTCCACTACCAATACGTTGATATGCAAGTCGCCCAGACGTGTAAGGATGCCGACCACAAGTTCTTCTTCCTCCGTCAATTCAAGAAAGAGACTGCGTTGAATGCCTTCATGTTTGGCGGGTCCCTCTTCCGTAGTCCAACCCATCGCCAGCATAAAGTCATCGGCAGACTGAATGAGAGCTGCTTTATTATCACGTATCAACTGGTTACAGCCCATAGACAAAGAATCAGTTGTACGACCGGGAACAGCGAAACAATCACGATGATAGTCTACAGCAAGGTCTGCCGTAATCAGCGAACCACCTTTAGAGGCAGACTCCACAACGATGGTTGCGTCAGTCATACCTGCCACAATACGGTTACGACTGACAAAGTTATGCCGGTCGGGGAGTGGTTTCGGTGAGGAATTCGGTAAGGAGTCCACCGTTATCCAGCATATCAACGGCAGTTTTACGGTGAACATAAGGATAGATACGGTCCAGTCCGTGAGCAAGAACAGCCACGGTGGAAAGGTTGTTGGCCAGGGCAGCGCGATGGGCATGGATATCAATGCCATAAGCCAGACCGCTGACTACCAGCACATCAGGATAATGAGAGGAAAGATCACGCAGAAAATCTACACAGAATTGCTTGCCATACTCTGTGGCATTGCGAGTACCGACCATATTGATGACGCGAAGGCGATTGAAATCGGTATGCCCTTTGAAGAAGAGGACTACCGGGCATCTTCACATTCGCGCAAACGAGACGGATAAGCTTCATCTTTGAGAGTCAGACAAGTGAGGCGATTCTTCTCCACGAACTCCATTTCGTGTTCGGCACGCAGAAAAGCGGCAGGATTATCGAGGGCAGTGACTATAGTAGGGCTCACACCGGGTAGCAATTCAGGCAGTTCTTTACGTTGAGAAAAGACTCCCGCGGCACTTCCTATACCGTCTATTAAACGCTTTGCCCCGATATGTCCTATACCGGGGCAAAGCGTGAGGGCTATACTGCAAATTCGTTCGTCGTTGTTCATGGTTGTACAAATTCAATTCACCACAGATTACACAGATTAACACAGATTATTCTTCTTGATCTGTGTTAATCTGTGTAATCTGTGGTGAAAACATTAGAGGTATGCCTCAAATATCTCATCAAAAAGCTTACTGTCACTCAGTCGTCCATTTACCAGACACACCGTTTCGACTGTTGCTTTTATGACTACTTTATCATCACTCTTCCGAAAAATATCCTGATAGAAAACATACTTGATGCCTTCTTTCTTCATATAGAGTTTGGAAATAAACTCATCACCGCTCTTCAGAGGAGTTTTAAACGCCATGTTGATACGTGCCACTACGGGGTCGACTCCCTGTTCGTGCAATCCCGCAAAACTGACACCGGTAGATAGCAGAAACTCATGACGGGTATGCTCCAGATAGTGCTGGTAATTTGCATTATTCACAATGCCTTGCAGATCACACTCGTAATCGCGCACCTTCATCTCTAACTCATAGATATACTTTTCCATATTCAATATAACTGTATCAAAAGTATATCATCCACGTGTTTTCTCAATATCCAGTCCCTTGAACTTCTTCAGTTCTTCTGTAGAAACCAGCTTATAGAGTTTGTCACTGGGACGTATTTTGTCCCTTTCATCGAGAAATGCTGTCCTTTCTTCACGGTTTGCACCGGTTTCAGGTCTACACGGGCTTCATCGAGCGTAGTGAATACCGCTCCTGTAGTGGGACCTGTAATCAGCAACTTGTCTCCCACATTCAGTTCGGCAGCTTCTACCAGGAACTCGGCAACACCGATATTAGAAAAGTATCTGATACCCTTACCTACATAGATTTTCCGTTCCGTAGCGGCAGAGCCGTAGTTCTTGGTCCATTCGCCCAAGCGTTGTCCCAGATAATACCCGTCCCAGAAACCACGATTGAAGACCGTCTTCAAACGTTCGTCCCACGCGGCAATCTTTTCATCGGTAAAGGTACCGTCCAGGTAAGAACGGATGGCTTCTTTGTAACACTCCACTACCGTGCGCACGTACTCGGGTCCGCGGGCACGTCCTTCTATCTTGAACACGCGTACACCTGCATCCAGCATTTTATTCATAAAATGGATGGTTTTCAAGTCTTTGGGAGACATGATATATTGGTTGTCCACATCCAGTTCCACATCCGTCTCCTTATCACGCACCGTGTAAGAGCGACGGCACACCTGCATGCAGGCACCCCGGTTGGCAGAGTGGTTCATCTCGTGCAGAGAAAGATAGCATTTTCCCGACACTGCCATGCAGAGAGCACCGTGACAGAACATTTCGATACGAATAGGCTTTCCGCCGGGACCACAGATATTCTCCTCACAGATATGACGATAAATCTCCGCTACCTGTTCCAGATTCAACTCGCGTGCCAGCACCACAACATCGGCAAATTGTGCGTAGAAGCGCAGGGCCTCCACATTCGAGATATTCAGTTGCGTACTGAGATGTACCTCCTGACCGATCTGCCGCGCATAGCTCATCACAGCTACGTCCGCCGCAATCACCGCAGAGATACCCGCCGACTTGGCCGCATCTACGATGGTGCGCATCAATGCCAGGTCCTGATCATAAATAATAGTGTTAACGGTAAGATAACTCTTCATACCGTGCTCATCACACGTCTGCGCTATTTCCCGAAGATCTTCAATAGTGAAGGTATTAGCCGAACGGGCCCGCATATTCAGGTTTTCAATACCGAAATAGATGGAATCGGCGCCTGCCTGGATGGCCGCCGCAAGTGATTCGCGCGAGCCGACAGGGGCCATGATTTCAAAGTCCTTTAAATCCATAAAATCATATATTTAATAAGCTACAAGTTACAAGCTACGAGTACCTTTCGGAATATAGCGTAGCCCCTTGTAGCTTGTAGCTCGTAACTTGTAACTATTTTCCCTGTGCCTGCAATTCCTGTTGAAGTTCAGTGGCAATCTCCATGCCCAACTTTTGTCCTATTTGCATGCCCTCAGCCATCATGGCAGGAGTAGAAGCGCCCAGTTTCTTTCCTACAGGCGATTCATAGAAAGCAACAATTTTCTTCAAATCATCCAGTGTCAGATATTTCTGATAAACGGGGCGTAAAGTTCCGCCAGCTTACTGCCAAACTTTCCTTCCCATTTCTTCTGAAAGCCATCCCAAAAAGAAGCCGATGCCGATGATTGTTGTTTCAACATAGAAATCATCTGTGGCACCATAGCCTTTGCCGACGCCATAGAACCGGATAGTTCCAGCATTTTTTCCAATGTAGCCTTGTATTCATCACTCGGTGCTTGTGCCGAAGCCGAAGGTGCGGCAGCAAACAACATTGCTACACACATCACAACTAAAACCAAACCTTTTTTCATAATTCCATATTAGTTAAATAAATGAATGATACAAAGGTAGGCTTTTTTCCGTATTTTTGCAGCGAAATAATCATTTAGTTCAATCGATTCATGAAGATAGGCCACATAGACTTGGGCGAACGCCCCATATTTTTAGCTCCGATGGAAGACGTCACCGACCCTGCATTCCGGTTGATGTGCAAGAAGTTCGGTGCCGACATGGTGTACACGGAATTCGTATCTGCCGATGCCCTGATACGCTCCGTCAGCAAGACCGAACAGAAGCTGAATATCAGTGATGAGGAACGGCCGGTAGCCATACAGATATACGGCAAAGATACCGAAACCATGGTGGAAGCCGCCCGCATCGTAGAGGAGGCGCGTCCGGATATTCTCGATATTAACTTCGGCTGCCCCGTGAAGCGCGTAGCGGCAAGGGCGCCGGAGCAGGAATGTTGCAGAATATTCCCAAGATGCTGGAGATTACCCGTGCCGTGGTAGATGCCGTAAAGATACCGGTTACCGTAAAAACCCGCCTGGGTTGGGATGCTGACCACAAGATTATCGTGGAACTGGCAGAACAATTACAGGACTGCGGTATTGCCGCACTCGCCATTCACGGACGTACCCGGGCACAAATGTATACCGGTGAGGCAGACTGGACACTTATCGGTGAAGTAAAAAACAATCCCCGCATGCATATTCCGATCATTGGCAACGGTGATATCACCAGTCCCCAAAGGGCAAAGGAATGTTTCGATCTTTATGGAGTGGATGCCATCATGATAGGCCGTGCCAGCTTTGGCCGCCCGTGGATATTCAAGGAAGTGAGGCATTATCTGGAAACGGGTGAAGAGTTGCCACCGCTGAGTGCCGATTGGAAACTGAGTGTGCTGCGCCAGGAGGTAGTGGACAGCGTCAATCTGCTGGATGAAAGAAGAGGTATTCTGCATGTACGTCGCCATTTGGCAGCAAGCCCGCTATTTAAAGGAATACCGAACTTCCGGGAGTCGCGTATTGCCATGCTGAGGGCGGAGACCAAAGAGGAATTGTTCCGTATATTCGACGATATCACCCCCATACTTCATTCACCCGCATAACTCTAAACACCCTCTAAACCTACCAGGCCGTATCCGGGCCGTATCTGCTCCGTAGTTTCTCCGTATAAAGGTACCTCTGACCGAAGAAGGTACGGAGCAGGTACGGCTCAGATACGGTTCGGGTATGGATCGGGTATGGGTTGGATGTAATTAGAGAATACAATTACAAGCATCCTTTGACAGGCATAAAAAATAACTTACTGAAATGCCGCTTTATAGAAAAAGTTTCTACTTTTGCAAAGAATTGAAACAACATGAAAAGCAACAACATGAAAAGGAGCGCATTTATCATCGTTACATTCTTATTTATTGCCCTTGCCGCAAAAGGACAATCCATTGAGGAAATACAAACCAGCAAAGACTACATCTGGGGTACGGGAAACGCCGCTACCCTGAAGAAAGCCGATAATGAAGCACTGGCAGCACTCATCAGCCAGATCTCCACAAACGTATCCTCCAAGTTCGAGCAACTGACCGAAGGCGGAATGAAGGATGACCAGGCAACTGTGGACGAGACATTCAAGTCCGTCATCAACACCTACTCGCGTGCCACACTGAACAATACCCGCCGCATCGTGATACAAAACGAACCGGAAGCCGTCGTCATGCGCTATATCAAAGTAGCCGAAATACAACGTATCTTCGACGGACGGAAGACAAAGATACTGGACTTTGCCCAGGAAGCCGTCCGTGCCGAAAAGAAAGCCCGGTGGCCGATGCCCTGCGTTATTACTACTGGGCGCTCGTCCTGCTCCAGAGCTACCCCGACGGCAACTTCCTCACCATGAAGGATGAGGACGGCAAAGACCTCTTGCTCACCACTTGGATTCCCAAACAGATGAACGAGATCTTCTCAATCTGAAAATAAGCATGGAGAGCACCCATCTGGACGGTGATCTGAAGACGATCAATCTCAAAGTGCTCTACAAAGGACAGCCCGCCCGCAACTACGATTACACGTATTTCGACGGTCGCGACTGGTCCAATATCTTCTCAGCCAAAGACGGTACAGGTATCGTGGAACTTCCTGTGCTTGCCAATGCCCGCAATCTGCAACTCCGCACCGAGTATATGTTTGAAGGTGAAGCAAATATCGACAACGAACTGTCAGAAGTGATGGGAACCGTCAACCCCATAGCCATGCGCAACTGCGCCCTGAAACTGGAAGGGGAAGAGCCGAAACCCGGTGAAGAAAAGACCGAAGAAGCCTTAATGGCAGAATCAGACAGTGCCACCACCACAAACAGCGGCATGCATTATCTGTCCACCATGGAATCCGCTGCCTACGACGACACTATGAAGAAAGTGGAAAAGGCTATTCGTACACGAAATTTCACTGATATACAATCTTTATGTACCGAAAGCGGATACGAAATATTCAACCGCCTCATCAAATACGGACAGGGCAAGATCATCAACGAACCGGAATTCAGATTCTTAGAGTGCAATGGGGAAGTAACTTGCCGCAGTCTTCCCATGAGTTTCAAGTTCAGTAACCAACGCACGTTTGTAGAAGATGTAGTGTTCACCCTGAACAAAGAAGGTAAGATAGATTGCCTCTCTTTCGGCCTCAACAAACCTGCCGTAGACGATATCATGAACCAGACATCCTGGAATGATACCGTACGCAACGTACTTATCAACTTCCTTGAAAGTTATAAGACGGCTTATGCTTTGAAGCGCTACGATTACATCAACAGTATTTTCTCTGATGATGCCCTGATTATCACCGGTTCAGTACTGAAACACACTGCCAGCAACGAAGGACAGGCCATGAGCAAACAAGCTGTAAAATACACCCGTCAGACAAAGTCGGAATACATGAAGAAATTACAGCACATTTTCCGTAGCTCGGAATTCATCAACCTCCGCTTTGCCGACAACCAAGTTCGCAAGTCGGGTGTAGGAGGTGAAATTTACGGTATTCAGATCAAGCAGGATTATTTCTCGTCCAGCTACGGCGATACGGGGTATCTGTTCCTGATGGTAGACCTGAACAATCCCAAGGAACCAGTGATCCACGTACGTACGTGGCAACCGGAAAAAGGACCCGGACTTCGGATTGATAGATTTGAGTCACTTCTAACCAACCCATTAAACAGCGGACGCACAGGATATATAGATCGGATATGCAGGATATATAGATGCTGCGCGTCCCATATATAGATGCTACGTCCGTATATAGATCCTATATGTCCTATCTATAGATCCGACAGATAGAGTATTCAGTCACATTTCGCAAATGCTCAACTTATTAAAAGCCCCCAATTATCCCTCCAATCTTCATTTCACTGCAAGAAAGCAATAAAATAGTCAGACACTCCAATACTTGTCACGGTTTTCCGTTACAAACAAAATAATTTACCTGCATCTTTTAAAATATTGGACTCTAAAAGGTTTATTGGACAAAATAATACATATATTTGTAACGAAGAACATTAAACAACATTTTACACACTTAATTTATGGGTCAACAATACGCATTTAGGCATGCGCACGTCGTTAGACATGTATGTATGCTATTGTTCTTGTTACCGTTCATGATGGGTTGTGAAGAGGACAAAGAACCTTCAGTCTATTCACCGACACTGACTACTAACAGTGTTACAGGCTTAAGCCGTTTTGGAGCTACTTTCCAAGGAACGGTGGTGAAGCATCCCGGTAGTACCGGAGAACTGAAAATAGGCTTCCTTTATTCCACATCAGCCAGCTTGAGCAACGCACAAGAAGTCAACGCTACCCCGGGAGACGGCAACAACTATACTGCCGCGGTTCAAGGACTGAAGCCCGGAGAGAAGTATTATTACTGCATCTTTGCCCGTAGCGGTAAGTCCGTCATCAAGGGAAAGAGCAGCAGTTTCAGTACCGAAGACGCTATTCCGCCTTCACTAAGCATCGCCGAGGCCACTAACGTTACCGAGTACAGCGCCACCCTCACCGCCACCATTACGGATAATGGCGGCTACGAGCCTACAGTACGAGGCTTCGCTTATGCCATTTATATTGAAAATGCCGCCGAACCTACCCTCGACGACAACATCAAGCTGCCATTCGGTGATGACTTCACAGTAGAACTGACAGATCTGGCGGCGAACACCACTTATATTGTACGTCCCTACGCCACCAATGATGCAGGAACAGGCTACGGTGAATCGGTAAAGTTCACCACCACTCAACAAAAGATTCCGATGGTCATAGCGAATGGAACCGGCAGCCTTGCCAATAAACCAGTAGAAGCGGTTGCTTACGAGGCAGTTTGCCTGGGTGCCGTAACTCAGGATCACGGTTTCACAGTGGAAGAATACGGTTTTTGCTATAGCACCGAAAGCCGGCAGCCCACCATCGAAAGCAGCCAGAGCGTGCAGGCCATGGATGGAGCGCAACGTTTCTCTGCTACGCTGACAGGGCTGACAGCCAGTACCAAATATTACATGCGTGCATATGCCAAGAATGAAAAAGGCATAGGCTACAGCTCGACCGTAGAATTCACCACTGATAAAGAGCAGGTAGTATCGCTGACACAAGCCACCGTCACCGCCCTGACTTCTTCTACCGCCACCATCACTTCACTGATGGCCTACGAAACGGAAAGCGTTATCAAGGAGAAGGGTATTTGCTACAGCAAAGATCCCAATCCTACCGTAGAAGGGAGTAAAGTTACGGACAGCAGCACCGAGCAGAAAGTAACAGCCACTATCACCGGACTGACGGAAGGAGATACTTATCATGCCCGCGCCTACGCCATCACCCGTGACGGTACGTTCTACAGCGGTGACATTCAGTTCAATACAGAAACTACATTCGCACCTACCGTGGCACAACCCAGGTATACGACCTGACGGAGAATGGTGCCAAAGTGAAAGCTACCATTTCGACTAATGGCGGACTGGAAGTAACGGAAAAAGGGGTCTGCTACAGCAGCACAAATTCAAACCGACTTTGGAGGACACCAAAGCGATATCTACGGAAGCTGACAATAATATTCTCGTCAACCTTGGCGACTTGCAGGGTGGTGTCACCTACTACGTCCGCGCATTTGCTACTAACGCCAAAGGCACAGGGTATAGCACCGTAGAGCAGTTTACCACAACAAAACATACGGAACCTACACTGAATGGTCTGAATGTGATTAATATCAAAGATGATAATGCGCAGGCCAGTGCCAACATTGCCAACTTAGGCGGTGACGGAGAAACGATTAAAGAACGTGGATTCGTGGTTTCTACCGGCAGCAATCCAAGTGTAGACGACGGTTACTCGCTGAAGTTTGTATCAAAAAGACACTAAAGAGGCTTTCACTGCACAACTGACGGGATTAAGCTATAATACCTTATATAATATACGTGCGTACGCTACTAATAATGTGGGAACAGGATACAGCCAGGCACTCTCCTTCGAGACGGGCAGCAGCAGTAGAGCTACACTGGGAGGAGTTAATATGTACTAAGAGTGAGGCGCACAGCCTTAGTTTTCTCCTTTGAGGTCACTAATACCGGAGGTGCAGAGTTGACGGCACAAGGTTTCAAATGGAGAAAATCCGGTGAAAGCGAATATACCAATGCACCGGGCACCCTTACAGGAAATACGGTAACAGGGACAATTACCGGATTGACGGAAAACAGCGGATATTATGTATATGGGTATGTGACCAATAAGAACGGAGAAACTACCGTCGGTCATAACAACTTCAATACAGCCAAGTTGCCTCCGGGTGAAGATGATAATCCCGCTCCGGGAGATGATGACGGAACCAAGAAACCTTCGGTAGGCTATATAAACGTCTCGGAAGTATATGCAACAACAGCTTGGCTTAGCGCCAACATTGAAAGCGATGGCAAACTGACCATTACCGAGAAAGGGTTCCTTTGGATGGTGGATGACGGAACAGAACTCACTACCGAAAACGGAAAGAAGATTACTGTTACTTCCGGAAGTATGTCCATGCGCCACAAACTGACCGGTCTGACAGGCAAGACCCGCTATCGTGTGCGTGCATACGCCATCAATGCCAAGGGCATCAGCTATGGAGGATACACTACTTTCACCACCGAAGATGCGGATAAGCCTAATCCTGGAGAGGGTGATAACCCGACACCGGGAACAGACACCCGCAGTAATAAATAAACTTCCAATGAAAAATAATAATAAAAAATATACGACTATGAAGCTGAAACATTTCTATGTAAGTGTATGCATGGTGCTGGTAAGCATCTTGAGCATCAATGCACAGACAAGCGTGACTTTGACACAAGCTGGAACGCTTTCCAGCAAACTCCCGGCAAGCGAAGCAGACCGGGCTAAAATAAACGAACTGATTATCAATGGCCCGCTGAACGGAGCGGATATACTAACAATACGCGCACTGGCAGGTACACTGAAAATACTGAACCTGAAGGAGGCTAATATTGTAGAAGATAAAGTGACGAGCTATCGTGGCACAGGCTCAACAGCTAACTATACACAGAATGATGTAATCGGAGATTATATGTTCTATGGGATGACGGCACTGACAAAAGTAGTGTTGCCAAAGACAGTATGGTCTATTGGTACATGGAGTAAGGATAATCCGTGGAATGAGGAAAAGACACAAGTAAGTGGTGACCCTAAAAAAAGCGATGCTAGCAGTGATGATGATACCCAGTATCCCGGCTGTTCTTCATTTGCTCGTTGCGTCAACCTGCAAGAAATAGAACTTCCGTCTACGTTGTTATGGATAGGTCCTAAAGCATTCAGCTATTGCATCAAACTAACCTCAATCAGTATTCCTGAAGGTGTAGAGGCTATGGGGTCTTATACATTTAATAAGTGTCAGGAATTGGCTACAGTATCAATTCCTTCAAGCTTAGGAACTGCAAAGAAACTGACTTTGTATAATCTCAGAGATGAACATTTCAACAATGACAACAACTATAACGGAAGTTCTAGCTCCTTTGGTTTTACTTTTTGGGAATGTACAAAACTAACTAACGTTACTTTGAACGATGGAATCAGACGCCTTGCTCCCAATATGTTTTATGGTTGTACAGGGATAAAAACAATTAATCTGCCAAGTAGCATATTACGGCTTAACAGTGCGCTCAGTTATTGTTCAGGACTAACTGCTTTAAAACTACCTGATGGATTGACACAAACTGGAAGTTTTGTAGGATGTAGCGGATTAAAATCTTTAGTTATACCTAATGGGGTGACATCATTACCTGACGGTAGAGAAGTTAGTTGGGGAGCAGACTATCAAGATGGATGCTTTACCGGATGTACCTCACTAACATCCGTCACTTTACCTAATCAGTTAAACAAAATCCCTACACGTTGTTTTATGAATTGTACCGCATTAGCATCTATTACAATTCCAAACACTGTTACAGATATTAATGGATACGCTTTTTATGGATGTACCGCATTAAATAAGGTCATTCTTTCTACAGAAACAGGAACAATCGGAAACTGTGCCTTCCAAAACTGTACCGCATTGAGCGAAATCACTCTACCCAATAAACTTGTATTATTAAGTATTTATACTTTTGCTAATACAGCTTTAAAGAAAGTCCAACTACCTCAAAGTCTAACAGAAATCAAGGCGTATGCGTTTCAAAACTGTAAGGACTTAGAAAGCCTCAACTTCCCTCCTAACGTAACGGATATCTACTCCTATACATTCCAGAACTGCAAAAAGTTGAAAGATATTGTTCTTCCCAGCGGTCTCATGACCATACAAGATTATGCATTCGATGGATGTAGTTCGTTAGGAAAGGTAACAATCCCTGGTGGCGTACAGACTATCAATGAAGGAGCATTTCGAAACAGTGGATTGACAGAAGTTATCTTAAGTGATGGTGTTGTTAGCCTCAATAATAATTCTTTCTCTGGTTGTAACCTGCTAAAGACCGTAACTTTCCCACCCAGTATGAAAACAATCGGCGGCTTCAGCAATACCGGTGTTAAGAATATACTTTTGCAGAAGGAGCAGCACCGGAAGCCATCAGTGAAGGTGCATTTGCCAATTGCGACAGTTTATTAACTGTAACCCTACCCAATTCTATCAAAAGATTGGCAAAAGGCATTCTTTAGTTGCGATACTTTGCAAAATATTACTCTGCCCACTGCCATAGACTCCATTCTTACTTCTACATTCTATGGTTGTCGATCATTGAAAAGCATCTCCATCCCTTCAGGCGTAAAAGGTATTCAAAGTGCAGCTTTTGCTCGTTGCTCCAGTTTAAAAACTGTAACGCTACCTACCACTCTATCTTATATTGGAGACAACAGTTTCCGCGAAACTGGCATTACTTCAATTAGCCTACCTGAAGGACTAAAGGAACTCTATTATGGTACATTTGCTAATTGCAATAGTTTAGTAAGTATCAAATTACCTAACTCTTTGACCCAAATAATTAACACCGAGCAGAAGAGTTTCTATCTCGAAGAAAAGTATTATGAAAGTGCAGCAAGAGGACTATTTTATAATTGTAGTAAGCTAGAAAGCATTGATATGGGAAAAGCCGCTTTAACAGCACTCGGTTTCTGTACATTCTATAAATGCCAAAAGTTAAGAAGCATAGATTTATCCGGCTGCAAACTGGAGGAAATACCTGATTATGCTTTTTATGATTGCGATAGCCTACGCAGTGTTAAGTTCCCTACTACCTTAACAACTATCAGCAATTATGCTTTTGCAGAGAATTTTTCATTGGCTTCATTAACCTTACCTGCCGGTTTCAGCACAATTAAGGATAATGCTTTCAATAACTGCAAAAAGATAAAGAGCATCGATTTTTCAGCTACTTCACTAACTTCTATTAAGGATTGGTTTGCGTATACAGATAGCTTGCGCACTGTAAAATTACCGGAAACAGTAACTTCATTAGAAGATTATGCCTTCCGCAATTGCATCATCCAAGAAATCAATCTACCGGCAGCTTTGACTTCTATCGGTAGATATGCTTTAAATAGCAGTCGAATCAATAACTTAACAATACCGGCTAAAGTTACGAGCATTGGAGAAGAAGCTTTCAGTAATGGAACTTACGATCAAGTCGTGATACCAAGTAATGTAACCTCTATAGGTAATAGTGCATTCTATAGTGCTAATATTAGGAACTCCTTGGAGATCACCCCTTCTGAGAATATACAAATGGGAAATTCAGCTTTCCGTTGTGAAGGCAGTTATTATGAGAACGGACACAGTAACTACTATCATCTATCCAACGTTTATTGGAATTCTTCCACCCAGTTCCCCAAAGATAAATTCGGCCAGATAGATAATCTCTATTTACCTACGGACGGAACAATTAGCAGCAAAGACAACATTGGATATATCTTCTACAATGGTATTACTGATTCGATTGCCATTGCTTACTCAAACAACCGCTACTCTGTCAGCAAGGCTATGAAGACAAAGAAGGTAACTTATGCCAGAAACTTCAACCAGACAAGTGGTTACGGAGAAGCTGCCGGCTGGCAAACAATTGTGTTGCCTTTCAATGTGAAGGAAATCACCTACTCTAAACGATATAGCCAAGAACAAGAAACCATTGCACTGGCCCCCTTCGGAAGCAAAGCTCTGGAAACTGCCGGAACACTGCCTTTCTGGCTCTATGAATTAGGAACAGACGGTAAGTATAAAGCTGCCACTGAAATCAAGGCACATCAAGCTTATCTGATCTGTATGCCGAATAATGATAAGTATCCCAGTGAAAACAATATCAATGGTGAAGTTAAGTTTGCTGCCTCCGATGCAGCCAATGGCATCACACTTGGAACCACCCAAAGGAGTATTGAAACGTAGTAAAGGAACCAAATTCGATCTGGTACCAACATATGACGGAGTAATGCAACATGATACTGTATATGTCTTGAATGAAAACAACTGGTATTATGGCGATGAAAAGAATTATCCTGCCGGTAGTGTATTTATAAAGAATTATAATGAGAATTATTCCAGCTATCCCGCCGTTTATCCTTTCCGCGCCTATCTAGCCACTAACGAAGGCAAGACCTCAGTAGCCAGTGCCCCCATGCTTTACAGTATCGGTGGCAGTGATGGCACTATCACCGGCATCGAAGACATTCCATTCGCCACTCCGGAAAAAGCAACAAAAGCTTATAGCCGTAACGGCGTCCTCTACATCAACACAAACGCTGACCGTACCATCAACATCTACGACGTTACCGGACGTACCGTACGCATCATTGAAGCCCGCGAAGGCATGAACGAGGTGCACGGACTGGACAGTGGCATCTACTTGCTGGAAGGTCAGAAAGTCGTTATCGGACGATAACCAAGAGAATTGAGTACGAAATAGAAACGTGAATAAACGAACAATAGAATGAAATCAAACAAACTGAAATGCTGGCTGGCAGCGGTAGTGGTAGCAGTGATCTGCTGCCCCGTCGCACTGGCGCAACAAAGCAAAATAGCCGTAGCATCGTTTAACCGAATGGAAACGGACATCACGGCACGCGTAACCGCCCCAAAGAAAGACCAGAACGGTGAGGTCTGCGCCTTGATCCGTATCGTGACCAACGTGAAGGACCTGATGTTTGAACCTGACGCACTCGGCATCACGGCACGTGAGAACAAAATCGGAGAAATCTGGCTTTACGTTCCCCGTGGCGCACGTCGTATCTCTATCCTGCATGACCAGCTGGGTATCCTGCGAAACTACTTCTATCCGGACATCATTGAAAAAAGGCACCGTATACGAAATGGTGCTGAACACCGGAGACAGCGAAGACAAGCCCGTTGTAGAAAACAACATGCAGTTCTTCGTACTGCGTCCCGAACCTGCCAACGCCAACGTGTATGTAGATGATGAACAAGTGCCTATCGAAAACGGACTCTTCTCTGCAACCATGCCCAAAGGCGAACATACTTACCGTGTAGAAGCTCCCATGTATCAACCGGATGCCGGAATCGTTACATTGGGCAGCGAACAGGTAATCAAGAGTGTCACCCTGAAACCCAAGTTCGGCTACGTAGAAATCTTCTCACTGCCCGGAACAGGATGCCAAAGTTTACATCGACACAGTTCTCGTAGGTACGACCCCTTACCGCAGTGACCGCATGGCTATCAAAGAGTATAAAGTACGCATCGAAAAGGAAACTTATTTCCCCATCGACACGCTACTGAACGTGACCGCCGGTGAAACAGTTCGCCCCACCTTCCACATGGAATCTACTATCAAGCCTAAAGTACCGATGAATAGTCTCGTCATGCTTCAGGCCGGATACAATCCTAATGGAACCACCTTTGGTGCCATGCTGGGATTCGGACGCAAGAACGGTTTCTATGTAGGTTTCCGTAGCGACTTCGGTTCGGCAAGCGGTGAACTGGAATGCGATGAGAACGGCATCATAACAGGTAGTGAAGAAACTACCGCTCCTTTCTATAAAGAAGGAACGAAAAACAAATCACGCATGTCTATCACAGGCGGTTACTTTCCGTCAACTGGGCAAGAAGTTCTATCTATGCCGGTGCCGGATACGGTACTCGCACACTGACCTACGAACTGGCAGCTCCAATGACAATAGGTGACAAAAGAATATGCTGAAGGCACACAGGTGAAAGATATGGATAACTCAGCCACAGGTGTAGCCGGTGAACTGGGTGGTATCCTGCGTTTCGGCAAGTTCTGTATTTCGGCAGGTTTCCACACTGTAAATTTCAAGTATCACGAAGCAACCGCCGGTCTGGGATTTGTATTCTAACCTACTAAACAAGCGAATTACAATGAAAATAAATCAGATAAAGAACGTGGTTCTCCCTTTATTGCTTCTATTCTGCCTGATAGGTTGCAGTGAGGACAAAGAGCCGCAGACATATCCGCCCACGCTGGTGACCAACAGCGCCGCAGAGCTGACCCGTTTCGAGGCCCTTCTCTCCGGTAGCGTTGTGCCACATGCAAACAGCGTTGTGAAAGCAGAGGTATTCTTCCTTTTTGCCAAAGGAAATACTTTAGTCGATGCGGAAGAATTTACAGCCACCCCGGACAATACGACGGAAGGCAGATACGTCTGTACCATTGACGGATTAACTCCGGGAAATGAATACTGTTACAGCATTTGTGCCCGCAGTGGAGCAGCATAGCTAAAGGCGAAGTAATTAAGTTTGAGACCCTCTCAAGTACTGCCCCTGTACCGGCAGCAACCATCGCCACCAACATCAATGAAAATGGAGCATTGCTAAGCAGCGACATCACCGATAATGGAGGACAAACGTTACACAACGCGGGTTTGCTTACAAAGTTTATCAGGAAGGTATGCCGGAGCCAACCACGTCTGACAAAACCCGGTCCGTCAGCCTGGAAGCCGAAACTTTCAGTGTCCAGATTTCCGACCTGCAAGCCAAAACCAAGTACATCGTCAGAGCTTTCGCCATCAACAAGGCGGGAACCGGATATGGAGAGGCCGTCACTTTCACAACCGAAGAGTTGAAGATTCCTCAACTGACATGCAGCATGGGCACCGTTACGGCTTTTGCCGCCACGCCTTCGGCCACCGTCAGCACCAACGGAGGCTTCAAGCTGACCGAATATGGTTTCTGTTGGAGTACTGAAAGCCAAGTACCCACCATCGAAAACCTGAAGACAGTGACCGGCAATAGTGAAACAGCCAACTTCAGTGAAGTCATAGAGGATCTGAACCCCGAAACAACTTACTATCTGCGCGCTTATGCCACCAATGAGAAGGGTACGGGATATAGCAACATCCTCACCTTCAAGACTGAACAAAAACAGGTGGCTACCCTGACCAAGCCCGAAGCAAGCAAGATCGAAGTAACCTCTGCCACTTTAAGCAGTACCATCACAGTGCCTTCGGGTGTAGAAGTTACGGAGAAAGGTATCTGTTACAGTATTTTCTCTACCAAACCGGCAACAGATGGGCAACACACCGTTGATAGCAGTCAAGGAAACGCTATCAGTGTAAACCTGAAAGATCTGAACGAGGGCGCTACTTACTATGCCACCGCTTATGCCACAACACGCGACGGTACATTCTACAGCGAAGCTACCCAATTCACTCTGGGACGCACGTATGAACCTACTGTTGCCATCTCCGAAGTCACCGGAGTAGGTGAAACGGAAGCAACCGTAAATGCCACTATTAAGACTGATGGCGGACGTGATATCACAGAAAAAGGAATCTGTTGGAGTAGTACCTCCTCGACTCCTACCCTCGAAAACGATGCATTTATGAAAGCCGAAGGTACAGGAAACAACTTCAGCCTAAAACTGACTTCGCTGACCAAAGGACAGAAATATTACGTACGTGCCTACGCCAAAAACGTAAACGGCACCGGCTACAGTCCTGCCTTCGAGTTTACCACTGCCTTGACAAAAGCTCCTGAAGTAGTGAACATGGCAATGACTGCCGTCCACGACGATCATTCCACTGCCCAAGCTGTTATTTCTGATAAAGGTGGCCTTGAAATCACTGAAAAAGGATTTGTATATTCCACCACAGTAGTCAGCCCTACTATAGGTGCAGCGGGAGTCCTCAAAATAGTATCCCAATCCACCGATGACACCTTCACCGCCGAATTGACAGGATTAACCTATCAGAAACGCTACTATATCTGTGCTTATGCCACCAATGCCAAAGGCACATCCTATAGTTCGGCCACCAACTTCTTTACTTCCACCTCTTCTACCCCGAATACCAACGCATCGGTAAAAGAGGGGTCGATAGGCAGCACTACTGCCACCATGGAAGGCAAGATTGCCAGTGATGGCGGCGACGGAAGCGAAGAACTTGAAATCAGTGAAGTAGGCTTCTGTTGGAGTGAAAACACTTCAGAACCAACCATAGATAAGGACAGTCATGTGAAAGCCACTTTGGATAAGGAGAGTAAGACTTTCACCGTCAACCTTACCGGTTTGAAAGCATATACTTACTATTATGTACGTGCTTATGCCAAAAATAAAAATGGGGTGGGATATAGTTATTACACTACTTTCCGTACCGAACGCACTACACCGGGAGGAGACGATAATGTTCCACCGGGAACAACTACAAAAAGTGTGAAATAAAACGATACGGACCTTAGTATTGTTTTCTCAGCCCTTGCTTTGTCAGCACAAACAAAGCAAGGGCTGACTGTTTATTAGAACAAACATACTCGGTCACAGAAGGACTCGTATTAAATAAGAAACCCGTCATTGATATAAATTTATCAAGGACGGGCAACCTACACTATTTTAATTATATCGAGTTCACACTATTATAAGAATAATCTTACATATTATCTATATCCGGTTTATTGCCGACGGTATGAGTGCTTCTTGTCTTAGTACCACTGTCTATGCTATACATACTGTTCCTTTAGCATCTATATATATCGGTGGCGTAGGATATATAGATGCTGCACGTCCGTCATATAGATGGGATGCGTAGGATATATAGATGGGACACGTAGGGATATATAGATGCTACCTTACTTAAACATCGGCTGTGCAAACCATCTCTTGAACATCCACGTCACCATCACATACAGTCCGAAAGCAGAAACAAATCCTACAATCGAATCAATCAAATAGTGCGCCTGAATGTACACCGTGGCACAACAAAGCAGTACATAGAAAGGAAACAGACAGGCAAATAACCTGCGGCTACCACGCCACGCCATAATCATCAGGATAGTGGAAATTCCCACATGCGAACTGGGGAAAGCAGCTGTAGGGCGTTCACCGATTTGCTTGAGAACCTCTACCAGATTGTAAAAGAATCCATGATCGTATCCCGGTCCGGCAGTAACTCCTGATTATGATTGAAGTAATCTCCGATGGAAGGAAACACACCCTGCGCCACATTATCATCGCCGATAGCCGGGAAATAGAACCAATACGCTAAAAATGCCATCTGCACAGCCATTCGTATAAATGCCGTAAGTTTACACGGATACTTACGATACAAATATATTAATGCAAACGTAATGGCCACAATGCCTGCACGCTCCGAAAGCATAATTACAGGGTGATCCATACGAGGAAATAATATTAAAACCATTATGGTCGTGAGGGCATTATATATCAGACTAATGCTCTCGACGGCAAACAATCCTTTCACACTGTCTACCCGTTTGAATAAATTTAAAGCCATCCTTCTTTCTTATACCATGCAATGATTTCCTTTACTCCCTTGTCTAAAGGGTACTCAGGACGATATCCCAGTTCTTCCACCAAGGGTGAAATATCGCATTGCCAATTACGTTGTTT